>Ga0073934_10001501_pt1 | contig 55395 bp, 44 predicted proteins | sample LarsenN4metaG_FD_76834 | JGI IMG/M metagenome (GOLD analysis project Ga0073934, IMG submission 76834) | Hot spring sediment bacterial and archeal communities from British Columbia, Canada, to study Microbial Dark Matter (Phase II) - Larsen... ...
CAGAAGGTTTGGGGATTTTTGCGGCACAAAGTGCCGCAAAAATCCCCAGGATCTTCTCTCTCCCCGCCCCTTGAGGGGCGGGGCTGGGGGTGGGGTGGATGACCACGGTTAAGTGCAGAGCTATCTCTTTTCTGGAACGCCCTCTTAATCTTCCAACAGCTGGAGAAACACCTGGCCCACGCGCGGATCGAAATGCTTCCCGGACTGTTCCCGGATGTATTCCCGCACCTCCTTCTCCGACCAGGCAGGGCGATAAGGGCGGTCGGAGAGCAGGGCGTCGTACACGTCCACCAGCGCGAAGATGCGCGCTGCCAGCGGAATTTCCTCCCCCCGTAGTCCTCGCGGGTACCCCCTTCCGTCCCACCGCTCGTGGTGGCAGAAGGGGATGTCCAGCGCCCGTTCCAGGAACCGGATCGACGAGAGCAGGTTGTAAGCCAGGACGGGGTGCTGGCGCATGATCTCCCATTCTTCTGTTGAGAGTGGTCCAGGTTTCTGCAGGATGCTGTCCGGGATGCCCATCTTGCCGATATCGTGCAGCATGGTCCCCCGGCGGATGTCGACGAGCTCATCCTCGCTGATCCCGAGCGCCTTCGCCAGGCGCACGGTCAGCTCGGTGACCCGTCGAGAGTGGCCCTGGGTCTCTTTATCCCGCAGTTCCAGGGCCTTCGCCCACCCTTCCAGCGTCGCTTCGTAAGCGGCAGCGAGCTCGTGGTTGGTGGTCTGCAGGTCGCGGAAGAGTTCACTGTTGGCGATTGCGATGGCTGCCTTCCGCGCCAGGTTGTCCAGGAAGTCCCACCATTCGGTGTATTCGTCCAGCTCGCGGCGGTTGAAGAGTTCAAGGATTCCTTTCCTTTGTCCGTGAGTCACGAGCGGGACGCCCACGTAGGCGCAAAACCCTTCTTGCTTTGCCAGCTTGCGGAGCCTGTCAGGGGTGCGTTCATCCCGGAAGATCTCCGGCAGGTAGCAGAGTTTCTCCCCGGTGAAGTTACCATCTCCCCAGTCGAGGAAGATCGGGGTGCGGATCGAATCGCCCTTGAACCCGCGCCCGGCGGTGAAATGGAGCTGCCGGTCGCCGTTGTGCGCCAGCATGATCGCCGCGGCGTCGACGCCCAGCTGCTCGGTGATCTGGTCGATCAAGACCCCCAGAGCGGTGTCGGGATCGGAGCTGCTCGTGATCGCAATGTCGATCGTGTGCAGGGCATTGAGGCGGTGCAGCTGCCGCTGTGTCTCTTCGAAGTGGGCAGCCCGCTGCATCGCGCTGGCGGCTATCTCGCCGATCGCCGTCAGGAGGCGCAGGTCTGTCTCCCGAATGAAGCTGTTCCTGCCGATGAGCAGCGCGCCGATGGTCTCGTTGCGTGCGATCAGGGGGACGGCCGCCATAGCGTCGGGAGCGTTTGGCCGGTCTTCAACCCGCAGGTGGACATCGTTTGGCGCATCGTTCGTCAGGTACGGCTGGCTGGTGGCGATCACGTGCCCGGAAATCCCTGCGCCAGGGGCCAGGCGTTCCCCGGTTTTGTGCCTGGAATCCCCGAGGACATATTCAACGATTGTTTCGCCGGTGCGGGGGTCACGGGAGAACAACGCGGCCCGGTTCGCCTGGAGGTGTTCGATCGTCTTCGTCACGACTACCGACAGGATCTCATCCCTGGATTGGGCTCCCCGCAGGGCGCCCGCCACCGACACGACCGTTTCCATCTCCCGCTCGCGCTGGATGCGTTCGGTGACGTCGTGGATGATCGAGAACAGGTAGGCCCTCCCGTCGAATTTCACCGGGCTGTTGAAGACCTCAACGCTCCTGGATGTTCCATCCGCCAGGCGGTGGTCGAACACGAAGCGGGTACCTTCACTTTCGGACAGGGCTTGCATCACAGCCAGTTCGTGCTTGGGGGGCACCGCGTTCAGATCGGAAAATTTCTTGCGGATGAGGCTCGGTTTGTCGTAGCCGTAAAACTCGCAGGCTGCCGGATTGGCGTCGGATATCTGGCCTGTCTCCGGGTCGACCAGCAGCATCACGGACGAAGACTTTTCGAACAGGCTGCGGTAACGCTCTTCGCTGTCGGCGAGCGCCTGTTCGGCCAGGATGCGGTCCTCGATCTCCCGCTGGAGTTTCGCGTGCGCCTGGGCGTTCTTCAGCACCGTGGATGCATAGGCAGCGAAGGTTTCCGCCAGTGCCAGGTCTTCGTTGGTGAAATCCAATCCCAGGCGATTGAGCGTCAGGGCGCCGAGGACCTGATTGTCCACGATGAGCGGGGTGGCGATGACCCGTTCGTCGTAGTCGTCGGGCGTGCCCGGGATGTGGGTCGCTCCGGGTTCGTGAAATGCGTGGTTGAAGATCAGGCCCCGGCGGGCTTTGACCGCCTGACCGGTCAGGCTGGAATCGATGTCCAGGGGTGTGCTCAGGATCTCCTCGGAATAGTCTTCCAGGGCGACGACCGGCGTCAGCGTCCTGCCATCCAGCTCCAGCAGGTACAGGGAACAGCCGTACGCGCCCGCCAGGTCTTTAGCGCTCTGTCCGATCCGCCTGAGCACCTCTTCGAGGTCTGTGCTCTCTGTCAGGTAGCTGGCGGTGTCCACCAGCTGCTTGAGCTGTCTGGTCTTTCCTTCGAGGGCCTCGAGAGCCTGGCGCCGCTCGGAGATATCCCGCAGGATGAAATGCGCCTGAAGAAAGTTTCCGTTCGCAGCGCGGCTGATTTTTCCATCCACCGCGATTGCCAGGCGCGATCCGTCTTTGCGCGCCATCGCGAACTCCACGCCATGGATCTCTCCGTCTGACAGGAATTGGACGAGCTTCTGCTTGAAATCCTCACGCTGCTCTGGGACGATGAAACTGCTGAAATCCCGGCCGATGACTTCCGGGCGAGCGTAGCCGAACATCTCCAGCCAGGTGTCGTTCACCTCCAGGATGCGCCGTTCCCATCGAGGGACTGGTAGGAGAGCGGCGCCTTCTCGAATAATGTCCGGATGCGTTCTTCGCTTTCCCGGAGTTCGGCGCGGATGCGCTGGTTGTATGCGAGGATAACTCCGACCGCGACCGTGAAAGCCAACAGGGTCGCCAGCAGGAAACCCCAGGGGGCAAACCAATCCACCTGGCGCAGCCACGGATAATTGAGCTTGTGCACTCCCCACAAGATAAACGCCCACCCCGCCAGGGATTTACCGGGGCTTGAAATCGCCGGAGATCTCAGGAGGAGGATTCCCAGCCAGATGTAAATGCCCCCCGAAATAAAAAACGATGGAACGGTCTGAACCTCGAAGGGAAGCTCGAGGCTGATCGAAAGGACGATCCAGGCGCTGATCCCGATCGCCGCTGGCCACACCCAGCGAGAGACTCGCTTCCGAAGAAACTCGAGAGTACCCAAAAACAGCACGACGCCGCTGATCCAGGCTGCCAGCTGATCCGCCAGGGTTAACAGGATCGAGCTACCTGTCAATTCGGCGACCAGCTGGAAGAAAAGGCGGAGGGAATAGATGACCCAGCTCACCATCCAGGTTCGCATGTAGAGCTCCCGGTCCTCAGAGTAGAAATAAGCGTAGATCAATGCGAGGAACAGGCTGCTGGATAGACTTGCCAGAATTGCCGGGTTCAATGCGTCCATTTGATGACCAATCACTCCAATCACACGAGCTCTTCAACGCACGCTTCGATATGGGAGTGATACCGGTAATGATTCTTCCCAAGCCCTTTCACACAGTACATGGCTTGATCAGCGCAGCTGAGCAAGGTGCGCGCATCCTCGCCGTCATCCGGGAAAAGGCTGATGCCGAGGCTGCCGAAGATGGGGATCGCCTTCTCCAGGATCGTGAAGGGCGACGAAAACACGTTCAAGATTTTCCTGGCGATCACACCCGCGTCATCTGGTTTGGTGATGCCCTGGCAGACGAAAGCGAATTCATCGCCTCCGAGGCGCGCTGCCAGATCGGAGCCGCGCAGGGTGCGCCTGAAACGGGAGGCGATTTCCTGGAGCAGCTCATCCCCTTTGTTGTGGCCGAACATGTCATTCACGGTTTTGAAACCGTCCAGATCGAGGAAATAAACGGCCAGGCGCGTTTTATTGCGTTTTGCGGTTGCGATGGCGCGGTTGAGGTGTTCGTAGAAGAGCGCCCGGTTTGGCAGCACGGTGAGCGGGTCATGGGTCGCCAGGAATTTGAGGTATCCCTCGGTCCGGACCTGTTCGGAAATGTCCTTATAGAGGGCGAGGACGCCGATCTGCTGGCCGTTGACCAGTACGGGCACGCCGGAGATCTCCACGTCCACCAGGCTGCCATCTCTGCGCCGGCGGCGGGTCGTCCTGTAGATCATTTCCCCGGAGATCACCCGCCGGGTGAGCAGGCTGGCTTCCTGGCGGGTGGTGTCATCGGTGATCAGGTGGTCGAGTTCCTGGTTCAGGATATCCTGTTGCGCATAGCCGTACAATTTCTCGAAAGCCGGGTTGCACGCCTGGATCTTGTGCTGGTTGTCCAGGGTGACGATGGCGATGGGGCTGTTGAGCATCAAGGCTTCGTAGAACTGTTTCTGCTCCAGGATCTCCCGGGTGCGTTCGGCGATCCGCCCTTCTAGGGTAGCCAGGACCTCCTGAAGCTGGTTGTTTTTGGCGCGCAGCTCTTCTTCCTTGGCCCGGATGCGGCTGTGCGCCGCCTGAATGTTGTTGATTGCCAGATTGATCAGGACGAATCCAATCGTCAGGATTAACACCTGGGCGACGAAGTCGGATATGGAAAGGTGGGCAGGTTCTGGATGATTGAAGAATCCTGCCATACCCCCGAAGAACAACAGCTCGATCGCCAGCAGGCTTAATCCCGTCGCCAGGAGGCTGACGCGTGCGCCGAAGATCAGCGCGGCTCCCAGGATCACCACCAGGTATCCGCTGATCACCGGGTTGAAGAAGCCAAGCCCGGATCGGACTGCGAGGCAGGTGATGATCAGCCACATCAACGCGAGGAACAGGCCTGCGGCCTGGAACAGCTGCCTGTTGCGTAGTAGATACAAGGAAATGACTGCTGTGGCGAGGATCGATCCGGTGCTGGCGAGGATCACCCCGGAGTTCTGTTTTTCGACCAAGGCCAAAAGGGAGAGCGGGAGGCAGATCAAAACCGCGCCGAGCAGAAACGTGTGAAATGTCCTCGCAAGCCGATTCTGATTTGGGTCCCCGTAAACAGCGGGGGACACGAAACGCCTGGCTTTCTCCAGGGAACCAGTGTTCCACATCCACGGCGTCAGCACGCCAGCGGTTCTCCTTCGAGAGAAGGTCCGTTTGATCCAGGTTATTAGGCTGTAGGCTAATTTCGAACTGACCACCCGTTGTTCCTTAGCGGTATTTACCTAGAGGGAAAAGACCGAAGAATTCCGTCTCCAATTCTACTTAATAAGGATGTCCCCCAAGCTTCCAATATTGATAGGTCTACTTTGCAGATTTTAGTGTAACATATTGGACAGAATTACGTTTATTAAGGCAGATGCCATCAATGGCTCACTTGCAATTGAGCCGTGAAGGGCGCCTGGCTCCTCCATTCCTACTTCTCCCTCCTGCACGCCGCCGCCTGGGTTTCCTCTCCTTTACCAGGCGGCAGGCGTTTATTAAAACAGCCGGGTTCTTCACCCGGCTGAAGTCTTTTCGGGAATTTCGGGTCAGTCCAGCGGGCAGCTCAGGTTGTTGTTTGCGTCCAGGATATCCTTCAGGGCGAGCATGTCCGCGCGATTGGTTGTTGCGCGGTGATTCTGTTGTGATGTCTTTAGAACCCTTGTGCAGACTCTGTACCTTCCGATAACCGCCCCGGGACTTGCACCAATATTAATAAATCCAAAAAATTGTATTCCAGGATCAGGATTTCAACCGATATATATAGATATATCATAACGCTGGAATCGAAAAGATATTACATTAAGGTCTATCGTACAGGCTGTTGCTCCCGTAGCACAGGGAATCCGATAACTCGCCGTCCGGTTTCCTCAGGTAGGCGCAGTCGCCGTAATCGTTCCACACCGGCTGGCTCAGCCCCCAGTAGAGATTATCCGGGTCGTTCTGACCGGCCTTGGTCCACACCCTGACGTACGCGTAGTTCGTCAGGGTAAACCGAGGGAAGGTGTAGATATTGTTGCTTTCGTCCCGCAGGGTCCAGCCTTCCATGTCGACGTAGTTGTTAGCCTGGTTGCGGAGATAGACGTATTCGTCGAGCGGGTTCTCCAGTGGATTATAGACGATGGTGATGATGAACACGCCGGGGACGAGCGTCGCGGTGTTGGTCGGGGTGAAGGTGCGGGTTGGGGTGAGGGTGGGGCTGATGGTGCCGGAAGGCGTGGGGGTGAAGACGATCGTGATCGTGCCGGTGTTCGTCACGGTCGGGGTGAGCGTGATAGTCGGGGTGGGGGTGATCGTCGGGGTGGGCGTCTCGGTCGGCTCCTGGCGGTAGATCACGGGAAAATAGGTGCTGGATTGCAGGGAAGCCCGGGCGACGATGGCGACCCCGGCGACGAGCAGCACTGCGAGAAACCACTTGAGTAACTTCGTCATGACGACAGGATACGACCGTCGGGGAGGCCGCGGTCCCATTATAACCTCTATATAAGACGATCCAGCCGTCCGGGAGGACGGCTGGATCATTCCGTCGGATGCCGGGTTGAGGTCCTGGGAATTACGGGGTCTCCTCGAGGGCCGGGGCGAAGAACAGCCCGGTGCTCGAGTCGTAGCAGATGGAGTCGATCGTCTTGCGCGGGTCGGAGTCGTCTTTCAAATAGGCGCAGTCGACGTTGTTCTTCCAGAACTCCTCGGTGCGGTCCATATAGAGCTCGTCGGAATCGTCGTCGCCCTCCTTGGTCCAGATCTTGACGTTCGAGAGACCGTTGAGGGTGAACTTCACGATATCGAACTTCTCGGATTTGTCGTTCAGGATGCGCCAGTTGTCCATGTTGACGGCTGAGGATGAGAGGTTGCGGATGGTGATCGATTCGTTGAGCGGGCCGCCGGTCTTGGGGGCGTAGTCGATGTTGGTGATGCAGACGCCGGTCGTCTTGAGGGACAGGCAGGGGGTATCTGGCGTCTTGGTGGGGGTGGGAGTCTTGGTCGGAGTGGGGGTCAGTGTGGCAGTGGGCATCTTCCGGTACACCAGGGGCATGAAGTACGACTCCTGGAAGGCGGCCTGGACTACGAACACCAGGCTGAGGGTCAGCAGGACAGCCAGACCCAGGATGATTTTCTTGTGCATAGGTAACTCTCCTTTAGTACTGAATTCCTAGCGCCTGCGCGTATTATACACCTAAAAAAATTAGACGGTTTCGGGCTGCGTTTTGTTCCCGATCAGAACCATCAGAAGACTTCGGGACGAAGTCTTCCTTAAGGAGCTGTGCGCTCCTCCGCGGCGGGGATTGACAGGGGGCGGCAGCCGCAGTACAATTCCGGATAGATAGAACAAACGTTCTAGTTTAGATCGGGGAGGCCAACCGGAGGGATGACCGCGCAACCGATGTTGTGGATGCAGGTCCGCCGCGCCCTGCGCGCGCTGATCTTTGCCAGCCGTGTCATGCGGTTGAACAGCGAGATCGGCAGCGCGCTGCGCGATTTTGCCGAGATCGACCGGCGGCCGATGGACGAGGTCGCCGCCGACCTGCTGGCGATCGCCATCGCCCGCCGCCGGGCCGCGGAGGTCAACCTGCGCCGTTGGGACGCGCTCACGCCGCGCGAGCAGCAGGTCACCGCGCTGACCTGCCTGAACCTGACGAACGCGGAGATCGCCGACCGGCTGGTGCTTTCCCCGGAGACGGTCAAGACCCACATCCGCAACGTGCTCGCCAAGTTCAACCTGAACAGCAAAGAGGAGCTGCGCCGGCTGCTTTCGGACTGGGACTTCAGCGCCTGGGCCGGGGAGGATCTCCCCGATTGATCTTTGCGCCGGCTGGCTGCAAAAGCGGGGCGTGGAGGTGCAGCTATGACCGATGAGTACATCCTTGTACTGAGCGAAGCGAACGTACTTGTACTGAGCGAAGCGAACGTATCTGATGACGGTCCCGGCTCCGACCTGTTCGATCCACACGAGATCGGCTGGTGGAAACCCATCTCCAGCGTTGAATCGGCGCCTGCAGATCAGCCATGCCCGAATTGCAACGGCGAAGGTTACGTGGTCGTCCGGGTCTATCCCTGGGACGGCTGTTCGTATGATGAAGTGCCGTGCAAGTTCTGCAATCCCTACTTCGAGCAAGATGAAATACCCTACTGAAGAAATGGGCAGGCAGAAAGCCTGCCCATAAGTTCCAACGGGTATGTGCGACAAATGATTACTCGCTTGTCATCGATTCCGCGATTCGCAGAAGCACATCCAAGTCCGCTTCCAGGTTGTGAGCTTCCAGTAGGTAAGTGACTCCATCCTGAGTCCAGGTGAGGTAGGCATCATCAGCCTGGTCATCCCACTGTAAATTGCCCATCTTCGTGGTCGGGTCACCTCTTCCATCATCCTGCCAACCGCCATATACATAAATTCCAGAATGCCCATTAACCGTCACAGTTTGCTCGCGGGATTCTGCCAAGAGTGGCGGAGCAGGAATAGCTCCGTCGTTTACGCTCAAGAATAATACCCCGCGCTGGAAATCTAAGTCCGCAGTCCGTCCATATTCGATGCTAACCTTTTGACCGCTCCCCTCTATCTCTGCCGGGTCATATTCATGAATGCTTCTATGGACGTAAATCAGATCATCGGGCAACCAGGTGGGAATCATCAACTTGAAAGAAATTCGCTGACGAATCTCTTCTATACTGAGGGATGGCGGTGGAGTCACCTTGATCACCTCAGCAGGCGCCTGAATTGGAGCTGCTTCGTAATGCCTGGTATCCACAAACGCAATACCCATTCGCTGAATAATGTTTGTAGCAAATGCTCTGGCTGAGGGTACGAAATAGAGCGAACCGATCAGCAGCAGCGCGAGCATCAATCCAAAGGCGAACTGTTTCATTCTCCTACTCATGATGGTTCTTGATCCTTTATCAACAGATGAGATTACTTGTGCCTTTACTCGCGGCCAGAGATTAATTGTGCTTCCAGGTGCTTCCTTCTCAGCAATCTCTAGCATAGCCCAATGAGGTTGATTTTTCTCTTTCATTTCTTCATTCTCCTTTCCTTACTCGACAAACGGTAAAAGCAATGCTCTCAACCGTTTGCGTGCTGTGTTTAGATGCCATTTAATGGTTCCCGGTGAACAGTCGAGCTCGTTGGACATTTCGCGCTCACTGAAGCCAAGGTAGTAACGCTGGACAATGACTGCTCTTTGTCGGGGTGATAACTTGTGAAGAGCCTCAATAATTGCCTCGCGCAGCTCGTTACGTTGAACATTATCCTCGGGCTCATCCACAGTAGACTCGAGTTTATCGATTAGTTTCTGGTAAACCTCATCCTCATCCAACGAGACATTATGCATCTGATTGTCAGCCACCTTGAGTGCATCGTTGATCACGATACGCAAAAACCAGGGGCGGAATGGGCGGGAGTCATCAAATTGCCTGATTCGCTCATAACTCCGCAGATATGCGTTTTGGACAATATCTTCTGCCATTGCCCGCTCCCGAGTGATTAGAAAAGCAGCTTGAACTGCCTGCACTTGGTATATATCCATCAGGACTTTCAATCCCGCAATATTGCCTGCTTTCAGTTGAGCAATCGCATCGGCTTCTTTCATCTACCAGATCTCCAAACACATTGAGCGCTCTCAATAATATTATCTTTTTAGATGTAAAAGGTTGGGGGTGATTCAAGGAACATAAGCTCCAGCAAATTAATAATGAATTCACCCCCTGGTGGAGCTCCATTCCAAAGCCACGCGGCCAGAGAAGAGCCGGCGCTTTTCTCTGCCTTCGTGTGCTGCCTTGCCCTGAAGTGCAGGACGGCGCGATCGTTGGCTGGTTTGCCAACGGCAGCAACACAATCCTTCACCCGGCAGGTAAGCCGCCAAAAGATGCAGCCGGCAAGGATCCTCCTGAGTAATCGTCCCCCGCAGCGTTTTGCCATCGATGGCAATCACTACCCCCTGCCCCACCTCGGGGCGTTGAGCGATGAACGCACCCATTACCCGCTCGAATTCTTCCCCGTCCAGGACGGTTTCCAGAATGCGCCGATAAGTGCTGTGATGGGGCAGACGAGAGCGCTTCAAGCGCAAGGCCTCCGTGCAATTGCTTCGCTTTTGGGATCGCCTGTGTTAGACTCCATCTCGACCTTCCTCGGTTTTTGGTTGGGTATCAAACCAAATTTACCGAAGATGGTCTTTTTTGGCTACCTACTTCAACTTTAAGAAAGCCATGGCCGGGGTTACAGGGTTTTCACAAGGCGGGCAACCGCCATCCTGAGCGGAGCGCAGCGCAGTCGAAGGATGGGGCGCCAGGCGAGATGATGCCCTTCGACAAGCTCAGGGCGAGACTCAGGGGGAGGCTCAGGGTGCGCTCAGGGCGTGGTAAGCACCCGGCAGGCGAAGATGGTCGTATCGTCCGCGGGAGGTCGATCAGCTGTGAACGCCTGGAGGTCCTGCCGCAGAGCCTGGACCAGGTCCCTGGCTGAGAGGCCTGCCGTGCGCTGGATGGAATGCGCCAGCCTCTCGACCCCGAACTGCTCCCTGGCCGGGCTGATCGCTTCCGTCACGCCATCCGTGTAGAGCAGGAGGGCGTCTCCTGCCTCCAGTTTGACCCTTTGCGAGCGGAGGCCGATGTCTTCGACCAGGCCGATGGCAGCCCCCGTGGGTTCCAGCCAATGACGCTCCCCGCCGACCGGGTTCTGGCGGAAGAGCAGCGGGGGGTTGTGCCCGGCGTTGCTGAAGGTAAAATATCCACCAGTCTCGAATTTCCCCACGAAAAGGGTCACGAATGAAGTGAAATTAATATTGTGGCTGTAGAGGCGGTTGATCCGTTCAAGGACCTCGACCGGGGTCTCGCAGAGAGGGACCAGGGTGCGCAGGGCGGTCTGCACGCTCGCCATGTGCAGCCCGGACGCGACGCCGTGCCCGGCGACGTCCGCGATCACCAGCCCATGGGCGCCGTCGGCGAAGTGCAACACGTCGAAATAATCTCCGCCCACGATCTGCGCCGGCTGGCTGTAGGCAGCCAGCTCCAGGCCCGGGATGTTCGGCAGGGTCTGGGGGAAGAAGGAGCGCTGGACGATCGAGGCCAGTTCCAGCTCTCGTTCGAGCTGCCGCATTTCGGATTCGGGCAGGTGCGAGAGGCAGACGCACGCCGTGTAATCCATCTCCAGCAGCGGGGTGTCCACCGCATCGTGGCAGACTGTGCACATGCCGAGCGTCCCCGCTTCCGCTTTTTGGATGGCTTCGTCCAGGTGCGCGACATGCTGGGCGACCGCGGCTGGTCCTGCCAATCCGGCGTGGGTCTGCACTTCCGCCTCGTCGGCGGAGGCCAGCCATGCCATCAGGTTGGTCTTTTTCTCCAGCAGGTTTGTTTTGATCCGGTCCAGGTTTAACATGGGCTCATCCTGCCTGTCCTGAGCAGGATCCAGACATTCCCGCTCCAGGAACATGTGTTCTAGTATCGACAGATTATACCCGACTTTTCACCCCGCGGCAAGATTTGCACGGCGAATCGAATAACCCCGGCAGACACAGCCGGGGTTATCCTCTACCATCCAGGTGGATTCGATCAGCGCCGCCTGATCAGACCGACGATAAAGAGCAAGACCACACTGAAGTATTACGTCCTATAGTACAATAGTTCACAAGATTTCAACGGAGAGGGAACGATGGACTTCAACGAGCTCGTCCAGAAACGTCGATCGGTCAGGGTGTTTCACCCATCGTCGGTGGAGGAAGACAAGCTGGCAAAGGTCCTGGAAGCCGCCTGCCTGGCTCCCTCGGCGGGCAATCTCCAGGCGTACGAGATATACCTGGTGGCAGGAGAGAATGAGCGCAACGCGCTGGCGCGTGCTGCCTACGGCCAGGATTTCATCGCGGCTGCTCCGGTCGCCCTGGTGTTCTGCGCGCATCCGGCGCGCAGCGAACCGCGCTATGGTCGCCGTGGACGGGACCTTTACGCCCTCCAGGACGTCACCATCGCCTGCTGCTGGGCGATGCTGGCAGCCGTCGCCCAGGGTTTAGCGACGGTCTGGGTGGGCTCCTTCGATCCGGAGGAGGCCAGGCACGTGATCGGCGCGCCCGAGGGGCAGCTGCCGGTGGCGATGCTTCCGATCGGCTACCCCGGAGAAGACCCCCCGGCGAAACCCCGCCGTGACCTGGAGGACCTGGTCCACCGGGTCGGGTGACGCGCTCCAATCCTGTTTCTCGTTGAATTACACTCATACAAATGTGATTAAATAAAGAGGATGGACAGCACTGTCATCCTCGGAGCAGCCATCCTGGCAGTTCTGAGCATTCTCGCCAGCAAGGTCTCCGACCGCTTCGGCGTTCCAGCATTGTTGTTGTTCCTCGCACTGGGGATGCTGGCTGGTTCCGACGGCATCGGGGGGATTTACTTCGACGATCCGCAACTCACGCGGTTCGTGGGTGTTCTCTCGCTGGCATTCATCCTGTTTTCTGGCGGGCTGGATACGAACTGGAGGGCAGTCCGTCCGGTTCTCCGGGATGGTCTCATCCTTTCGACTGTGGGTGTCCTGATCACGGCTGGAGCCGTCACCGCGCTGGCCGTCTGGGTCCTGGATCTCTCCCCCTGGCAGGCGATGCTCCTGGGAGCGATCGTGTCTTCCACAGACGCTGCCGCTGTGTTCACGGTGCTTCGCTCTCGAGGACTGGGATTGAAGGGATCGCTCAAGCCGCTTTTGGAGCTCGAATCCGGAAGCAACGACCCCATGGCGGTGTTCCTGACCGTTACGTTGATTCAGGTCTTGAGCCAGCCAGGTGGAGGCTGGTCAGCTGGGATCATCTTCGATTTCCTCCAGCAGATGCTCGTCGGCGCCGTGATCGGTTACCTTTTGGGCCAGCTGACCCTGCTCCTGGTGAACCGGCTGAATCTGGGCTACGCAGGGCTCTATCCGGTGCTCACTCTTTCGATGGTCCTGCTGATCTATGGCCTGGCGGATTTAGCCGGCGGCAGTCCCTTCCTGGCGGTTTACCTGGCCGGGATCGTGGTTGGGAATCACGAGTTCGTCCACAAACGCAGTCTCATCCGGTTTCACGATGGACTGGCGTGGCTGGTCCAGATCGCCATGTTCCTGACGCTGGGCCTGCTGGTTTTCCCTTCGAGACTGCCGGCTGTCATGGGCAGCGGGTTGTTGATCGCGGGCGGGCTGATCCTGATCGCCCGACCCGCCGGTGTGTTCCTCTCGCTGCTGTTCTCGATGTATTCTATTAACGAGAGACTGTTTGCAGCGTGGGTTGGGCTGCGCGGGGCCGCCCCCATCGTTTTGGCGACTTTTCCGCTGGTAGCCGGGATCTCGCAGGCAGACCTGGTATTCAACGTTGTGTTCTTCGTTGTCCTCACCTCCGTGCTGCTGCAGGGGACCACGGTCGGGCTGGCTGCTCGCGTGCTCCAGGTGGCTGAGCCTCAGGCCATCCGGCGGCTGTACCCACTGGAATACAACCCGATTGAGGGGTTGAAGAGCGAGCTGATCGAACTGACCGTACCCGAATACTCCCCTTCGGTTGGTAGAGCCATTTTCGAACTGGGATTGCCCGATGAGCTGCTCGTGGTGCTCATCGCCCGCGGAGAAGAATTTCTCGTCCCCAGCGGCGGCACGCGGCTAGCGCCTGGCGATGCCCTGCTGATCCTGTGCGATCGGCGGATGCTGGAGGAGACCTCTCTGCGTCTGGGATGGAGGATTGTGGAGAAGTAACTCGGGAATGGGGCGGGTGGGAATCGAACCCACAAGGTGTCACCACCGGAGGATTTTAAGTCCCCTGCGTCTGCCTGTTCCGCCACCGCCCCGGGTGGCTTTTGCTGTGTGGTTCAATTGTACTCAAATTGACCGGCAGGTCAAGCTCATGGGCTTATCCTGAAATCACAGGTTGACTTAGTCCGTGGCTTAGTTTAAAATTCATTGACGGAGGATTTGATGTCAATCAAAGTCAACGTCCATGAAGCAAAAACGAACCTGTCGAATCTCCTGGAGCGAGTGATCAGTGGGGAGGAGATCATTATCGCCAGGGCTGGGAAACCGATCGCGAAGTTGGTCCCATTAATCCCCAAAGCAGCAAGAAGATTGCCAGGCAATGATCGCGGCAGGGTGGTCATCAAGCCCGATTTTGATGAGCCTTTGCCTGAATTCGAACAGCTATGAGGGCGCTTCTGGATACCCACACTTTCCTTTGGTGGAACATGGACGACCCGCGTCTGTCGGAAAAGGCGAGCGATTTCATCGCCGATGGCTCAAATGAAATCTTCTTCAGCGCCGCAAGCGCCTGGGAGATCGCCATAAAAGCGGCGCGAGGCCGGTTGATCCTGCCCGAACCTCCCCAAACCTACATTGCGAAACGGATTTCCCTGCACCATTTTTCTCCTCTGGCGGTCCAGGTCATCCATGCCGTGAAGGTATACGAACTGCCTGAGCATCACCGCGATCCTTTCGACCGACTCCTCATCGCCCAGTGCCAGCTCGAGGGTCTGCCGATCCTGACTGACGATCCAAACATCGCCCGGTATCCTCTCACTGTGATCTGGTGAGGTCTTCCACGACCCCCTCCATCCCTCTCCACAAACCCCTACCCCCCCTATCCCCTGCCCTCCCCAACCCGCTTCACCCAGGCTGCATATCTGGACGAAAAATGCACCAGCAGGGAGGACTTCCGCGTCACGAAGCGCGCCCGAGCAAGGGATTCCTTCAGGCTTCCAGCGTCGTGGAACTCCGGCAGGTCGATCACCGCCCGACCGACTTCGAATAGGGTGTGGGCGTCGGATCCCACCGTGCCGGGCAGCCCGTGAATCTCGGCGAACGCCTGCGCCTTTTGATTGGCAAACGGGCTGAGGCAGCGGCTGTTGAAGACTTCGATCGCGTCGACCAGCGGAGCGATCCGCGCCAGGGATTCCGGGCGCCAGCTTCCCCTGCGGGACCAGTCGAAGGGATGAGACACGCTGATGAACGCCCCCTGAGCGCGCAGGAGAGCGATGGTCTCTTCCGGGGTAAGTCCGGGCGGCACTTCTTCCTTCAGGTACACTGCCAGCAGCTCCCCCTCGGTGGTCAGGATCTCCTCGCCCACCAGGACCCGCTCCGGGTCGAGTCTTTTCGCGACCAGGGCTCCCGCGAACGTGTTGTGGTCCGTGACCGCCAGCCGGTCGATGCCCTTTTTCCGGCAGGCAGCCAGCAGGGGTCCGATCTCGGTCAGGCTGTCTCTGGAGAATCGAGTATGGCAGTGAAATTCCAGCCTCGGCATCGGTCCTCGACGGTTCGTTCTCCTCCTTCAGCGGTCTGAGGTTTCCAATCGTTCATTCTTCAATCTTCATCCCTCATCCTTCATCCTTTCGGAGAGTCCAAGCAGGTCACCTGAAAAGACCCACACCGCCAGCCCGAGCGCGACCGCGAACCAGAGCGTGGCCAGCCGGATGAGCAGGGTGGCGGCGGCCGCTGTCCCGGCTTCCAGGCCGAGCAGGAGCACGAGCATCCCGGCGATGGAGGCGTCCGTTGCCAGCAGGCCCCCCGGGAGGGCTGACATCGCCCCGATCACGGTCGAGAAGGCCAGCACGAAGACCGCCAGCGCCAGGGTATCCCGATCCGGCGGGACTCCCAGCCCGAGCAGGACTACGTAGAGCGCGATGCCTTCCGCCAGCCAGGAGACAGCGCCGACCGCCACTGAAAATAATGCCGCTCCCGGGCGGAACAGGCTGTAGCTCCCTTCGTAGAGCTCGTGAAGACTGTGCGAGAGACGGCCGATCAGCGGAAGGCGCTCCCCAAGCTTCAACAGCGCCAGCGCCGCGGGGCGGATCTGAGAGACGAGGATGACCGAGAGGAGCAGCGCCAGCACCGCCAGGAACGCCGGCCAGTACTGCGGGTAGGCGATCACGCCCAGGAGGGACAGGACGAGCATCGCCAGCCCATCGCCGATGCGCTCGGCCAGGACGACGGACACCCCGCGCGCCGTCGACAGGCTGCTCGCCTTGCGCAGCCAGACCGCTTTGAGCGTCTCGCCGACCTTCCCGGGGGTGACTGCCAGGGGGAATCCAGCCACGAAGATCCGGGCGCTCTCCAGCAGGGGCAGGTCCTGCACGCCCACCCGCCCGAGGAAGAACTGCCACTTGAGAAAGCGGAGGAGGTAATTCCAGAGCACCAGCGCGATCACCGGGAGAAACAGCGGCCAGTGAAAATCCTGCACCCGCGCGCCCACCTGCCGCAGATCGCCTGCCAGGCCGATGCCGAGGAAAACCACGAAGCCGAACAGGAGTCCCGGGATTAATCTCCGGAGCAACCGGTCTATCCCCTCTTCCGCAGCCAGTACGCCAGCCCCAACCCTGCGGCTGCCAGGATCGTCAGCCCGGCGACGGCCTGGATGACCGTCTCCGGCTGCATCCCTGGCATCACGACCTGCCCATCGCCGTAGGCTTTGAACAGCTTCCCCCATTCGGTCTCCAACGCTGCCTGCACCCGCTTCCGCCCGATGAAAGGATACCAGTACACGTTGTGGTAGAAATTGCTCGCGAAATACGACCAGGGGACCAGCGGGGTTTGCAGCAGGAGCTTCTCGAAAGGCTTCAGCGGTCCGTGGTAGATCATGTGCTGGCCGCGGCTGGCGAAGGTGTCCTCCCGCCTGAAGTTCCAGGGCGGCTCCTGCCCGATGTCGTAGCCGACGATCTCGATCTGCCGCGGATCGCCCACCCCCAGGTCCATCTCGTGCGCCTTGCGGATGAAGCGCAGGCTCAGCGGGTCGAAACCCTGCAGCCGGGCGGATACGGCGTCGATGGCGACCTGGTCCGCCGAGGCGAGCAGGATGTCCTTGACGTGCCACCGCATCGCCCGGGGGCCGGGACCATCCCCTGCGAACGTGCCGTCCATCACGGCGAAGATGCCGGGGTGGATCTCCTGCTGGATGGTGAGCAGATCCACCAGCGTATCGTGGATGACGGCGTGCGTCCAGTGGCGGTTGCGGTGGAGCAAGCCCCCGAAGGCGTTCTTCATCGCTCCGGTGATGGTGGTGAATACGTGAGTCTTCACGGTCGGCAGGTGGATGATGTTCATCCCGACCAGCGCTTTGGGGATGAAGACGCCGTCCGGGTAGACTTTATCCAGCACCAGGAAGGGTTTCTGGGGCCGGTATTCCACCCACTCGAAGTCCTGGTTGTAGAGATACAGGCAGGGGACGCTGTATTTCTCCGTTATGAACCTGTGCTTGTTGTTCACTTCACCATCGGCGGTGTTCACGACGACGGTGTCGTTGTGCACTCCAACCAGGTCGGTGTAGCCCGCCTTCTGCAATGCCCGGATGACGCCTTCCAGCTGCCAGGGTGCGGTCGAGCAGGCTGGGTACCAGGTTTGCCAGGAGATGTTGATCTTCAGGCCGGTCTTCACCCCCTTGGGGAGGGCGTCTTGGAATCCCGCCAGCTCCATCAGCTGCTCGTAGTCGTCCAGGACCGTATGGGGGGTGGTTTTCAGGACGGCGACTTTTCCTTTGCCTGGGAATTCGGTCACGGGCTGTACCTCCATAGATTACTTATTGTAACAATCATCCTTCAATTTCGGGAAGAGAAAGAGCAGCCAGACAGCCCACAATTTGCATTTTTGTTATACAATCTATCCAGCATGAGCGAACCTTCGCGCCCGCGCAGGCTCTGGCGATGGAGCTCCCTGGTCATCGTGGGGGTCATCGGTTTTTACTTCTACCTGATCCAGCCGGCAGAACCGGTCAAAGACCTGGCGGTGGTCGGGAACACCGCGTACCTGGCGCTCGGGCGGGCTGGTCTGGCCCTTGTGGATGTCTCGGATCCACAGTTTCCGCGCGAACTCGCTGTGTTCGACAGCCTGGGGGACGCATCGGCTGTCGCTGTTGCCGGGCCGTTCGCATACCTGGCCGACGGGAGGGAGGGGGTGCGCGTCCTGGACGTCTCGAATCCGCTGGCGCCGACCGAGGCCGGGGTGTTCGATACGCCCGGTTTCGCGGCGGACGTGGCAGCGGCGGGGAATTTCGCTTACGTTGCGGACGATCCGAACGGGCTGCTCATTTTCAGCCTGGTGGATGAGTCGATCCAGGGACGGCAAGTTGCGATTGAACGCCTGCCGATGGAGGGCGGCGCCAGGCGGGTGACGGTGCAGGGAGAGTACGCGTATGTGGCGGACGGCGCCCGCCGGCTGCGCGTGGTCCGGATCTCCAATCCCAGGCAGCCGGAAGAGATCCTGACTTTGGACATCCAAAGCGTCGTCGAAGAAATGGCCTTTGCCGGGGACCGCCTCTACCTGGCGACGGGGGAACGCGGGCTGGTCATCCTGGATGTCTCGAATCCGAGCCAGCCGGCAGAACTCGCCATGGTCCCCCAGCCTGGACCGGTTCTGGATGTCGCTCTGGTGGGGAACCTCTTCGCATACCTTGCGGAGGGAGAGGCCGGGCTGCGTGTATTGAACGTATCGCAGCCGGAGGCTCCGCGGGAGGTCGGCGCTTACGGGAGACCTCTCGCAGCCAGTCAGGTCGTCGTCAGTGATGGCCTTGTCTACCTGGCCGACCGCGACGTCGGTCTGTATCTCCTGACGGCGGAGGTGAGCGCCGGGATGGGGACGATCCTCTCAGAGGGGAGCCAGCGCGGGAACGCCCAGGGCGTTGCAGTTGACGAGCGCTTCGCCTATATTGCCAATGCCGGGCAGGGCCTGCGGGTGATCGACATCCGCGCGCCCGCCGAAACGGAAGAAGTTGCCTTCTTCGACACCGGCGGGGAAGCCATTGGAGTGACTCTCGCGGGCGATTTTATTTACCTGGCGGATGGCGCGGCCGGCTGGTGGCTGCTCTCCCTGGACGAGCGCCAGCCAGGACGCATCCTCGTGGACCCGATCCTGAACCTGGATACCCCCGGGGATGCTTACGCAGTCGCCGTCCAGGGCCAGGCAGCGTATGTCGCGGACGGGTCGTCTGGATTGCGAATTTACAGCCTGGTCAATCCGGCATCTCCCGTGGAGGTGAGCGCCGTGGACACGCCGGGGATCGCCCGTGATGTGACTGTCCTTGGGGAATACGCTTATGTCGCGGATGGCGAGGCGGGTCTGCGCGTGATCAATGTGCTCGATCCGGTGCGACCGGCGGAGGTGGGTTTCTTCGACACGCCCGGTGAAACGTGGTCCGTGGAGATCGCCCTCCGGCAGATTCCCACCGGTGCAGGCGGTACCGCTGTCCAGGCCCTGGCGTTTCTCGCCGATGGGAGCGGTGGCTTGCGGGTGATCGACGTGTCCGACCCGCGCCGTCCATTCGAGGTGACGGCTCTCACCGCTTACGAATTCGTACAGGACCTGAAACTGCGCGGGGATTTCGCGTTCCTGGCAGCGCGCGGAGCAGGTCTGCGGACTGTCCGCGTCGCCGATTTGTCCAGTCTGGGCGAGGTAGGCGCGCTCGACACGCCGGGCGAAGCGAGAGGCCTGGCGCTGGCCGGCGAGTTTGCTTACGTGGCGGACCACAACCGGGGCCTGCGGATCGTCGCCATTTCCGAGCCGGCGCGGCCTGCCGAAGCGGGGTTATTCGACGTCCCCAGGGTCGTCCGTAAGGTCAAAGTGGCCGGGGAGCACGCCTTCCTGGCGGACGCCGAGCGCGGTTTCCGGATCGCGGATGTCAGCGCACCCAGGCGCATGCGGGAGATCGGGCATTACGACCAGGGCGGCCTGGTCGAGGATTTCGAGATCCAGGGCGACCTGGTTTTCACAACCCAGGCTACCGGCCTCCAGGCGGTGGACGTCACGGATCCCCGCAATCCGGTCCTGGTCGGTGAATTCAGGACCCGCGGCCCGGCAGCTGCGCTCCATCTGGCCGGCAACCTGGCTTTCGTCGCCATGCGCGAGTCTGGGCTGGCCATCATCGACGTCGCACAGCCGGAGTCCATGCGGGAGATCAGCCGGTACGATACCCCCGGAATCGCCCAGGACGTTTATGTCTCCGAGAATTACGTGTACATCGCAGATGGAGAGGCGGGCCTGGAGATCGTCAACGTCTCGGACCCGTTCAACCCGCGGACGGCCGGCCTGATCGACCAGTTCCTGGAAGTCCGCAGCGTCGTGGTGGTCGATCGATACGTTTTTCTGGCCGATGGTCCCAACGGGATCTGGGTCATCGACGCGGCGCTGCCGGTGGCTCCCCAGACGGTTGGGTACCTCGACACCAGGGGGACGGCGCTCCACCTCGATTCGACCGGCTGGTACCTGTATGTGGCGGATGGCGAGAGCGGGGTGCACACGGTCTTCATCCTGCAACCGGATGATCCGGAGATCGTCGGCGCAGCCGAGCTGGGCGGGTTGAGCCTGAACCTAGACGCCGAGGCGCGGCCGCCGGCAGGCGGAGAACCAGGCGCGGTTTTCGTCTACGTCGCCAAGGGCGAACGCGGCCTGGAGATCTTGAGCGTCTCGGAGGCGGTGATCACCACGCTTTCCGGGATCTACCAGACTCCCGGGATGGCGCCGCTGGCGCAGGTGGCGCGGGACGGGTATCCCTTGATCCAGCAGCCGGGAGTAGAAAAGTCCGCCCGGACTTTTCAGCACATCATCTTCGATGTCTTCATCGTGGGCATGCTGGGTTTCGTGTTCTGGCTAGCCTTTTTTGCGCAGTTTGTACTGCCTCTCCGCCGGCTGAGGGACCGGGTCAACGCGTTCCACCGGCTGTTCCTTTATGTCTTCGGCGCGCATGGGCCTGCGATCCGGATTGAAAACGGTATGATCGTCCAGCGCGCCGGGGAGGAAAAGCGGCGCGGTCCGGGAGTCATCCTTCTGGATACGGCGAGCGCGGCCTTGCTGCGGACGAAGACCGCCTTCAAGCGAGTGGTCGGTCCAGGGGTCGTCTTCACCGAACAGGGGGAATACCTTCACCCGGAACCGGTCGATCTGCACGTCAGGTTCCACCCGCCCCAGCCATTGGGACCGCATCCGCACGAGGACCCGTTCGCTCCACAGCGCAGGAGCAGGACGGACGGCGAGAGCGACGAGGCATACCAGGCGCGCCAGCGACGCCGGATGGAGACCAGCGCCTGGACCAGGGACGGAATCGAAGTGGTGGCCCGGATCATGACGATCGTGAAAACGAAGAGCGAGCCGGGTCAGGGGGGCACGGAATTCGGCTTCAACCGCCGGTCGGTGCAGCTGGCATTGACCCGGGAGGGGGTCGTCCCCCAGGAGCTGCGCAATGTGCCCTGGTACGAGATCCCCGCCTATCTGGCGGTGGATGTCTGGCGCGAAGTCCTGAGCAAATTCTCGCTGAGCGAGCTGTTCGATACCCTGTCTGCCATTCAGCCCCGCGAGGTCGCCGCGGAGATCGACGGGAGCGCCTCAGCGGAGGATCCGGCTGCCCAGGCGGGGCTGTTGGGGAGCGAGACGGGCATGGAGGCCGTCGTGCGCATGGTACGCGAGCGCCTCACCCAGAGCGAGGTCGCCGAGGTGGACTCCTCCGGTCGCCCGACCGGTCGCAAGCAGAAGAGCCGGGAATTCCGCCTTCTGGAAGATATGGGGGTCAAGGTGCTCCAGGTGTCCATCAGCGACATCAAGCTCCCTCCGGCGGTCGATGCGCAGCTGGTGCACCAGTGGCTCTCGACCTGGCTGCAGCGTGCGACCCAGGAGAGGGATGAGATCGAAAAACGCCGCGGGAACGCGCTGGTCTACGGCGAAGAACGGGCGAGGCTGGAGTTTGCCCGGGAGGTGACTGCCCGGTTGTGCGCTTTCCTGGTCAACAGAGGCGGGCAGGTGAACGTTCAGGAGAGTCGGAGGCAGATCGAAACCCGCGCCAGCCTGGAGTCTTTGCTGGATGGCACGCTGGACTGGCTGCACCGCCGCCCGGACCTGCTCCAGCTGCTGCCTGGAGAAGCGGAAGAGCTCGCCGCGCTCCTCGCCTGGGTGAGGAGGTGAAGCCGTGATCGCCCGCCGATTCCTCCATTCGCTCCTCGATACTTTGATATCACAGCTTGCCAACCGCTTCCTGGCGACGAACCAGAAAGGCGCAGCCACGCGGCGGTGGGGGTTGATCCTCATCGGTGGGATCGCCTGGGCGGTGCTCGGAGCTGCGGCTCACCCGTTCACCCTCAACCACGATTGGCTGCGCGCCTCGATAGAATACCCGTTCCGGGCGCTCTTCGCCGCTGACGTGTTCAAGCACATTTTGATCGGCGCTTTCGCCTTCTGGCTGGCTTACCGTCAGGCAGCGAAATATCTCCAGGATATCTTCGAACTGAAGGACCTGCGCGTCGCCGAGCGTTTCATCCGCCAGGCCGCGTTTGCCAGTCAGTACGACGTGATCGAGATCAAGGACGGCGACGTTGCGGAGAAAGACCGGCAGTCCCCGGTTGCCCTGATCGGGGGTCCGGGTCTGATCCGGGTATACCTGGAGAACGCCGCTTTATTCGAGAAGGTCGACGGGCGCGCCCGCATGATCGGGCCGACCACCCCTCGCTCCGGAACTGGCGCAGCCCAGGCAGACTCAACGCTGGCCTCCGGCCGGCGCGGTCCGTGGAGACGGTTGGTCACATTCTTCACGAAGAGCGGTACTGGTCAGGACGCCGAAGATGTGGAACAGCTCGAGATCTTCGAACGCCTGCGGCGGGTGGTGGACCTGCGCGATCATGTAGAAACTTCAAAGGTCCAGGGACGCACCCGGGACGGCATCCCGGTCCTTGCGGAAGACCTGCGCTTCATTTTTAGTGTGCGCAGGGACGATCAGTCCGCCTCGTTAAAGACGCCTTATCCTTTCAACAGGGATGCCGTCAAAAAAATGATCTATCGATTACCGCGCGAGTCGGTGACCAACTCTCTCAAGACGATGGTCGCCCGTGAAATGAGCGGGTTTATCTCCCGACACCCTCTCGGCGAGTTCCTGGCAGCCATCGGTTGGCCGGAAGTCCTCAAGCAGGGGTGGTCCGATCCGGTTCCGGAGGAATCGGCTCCGACAGAAGGCGGCAACCTCGGAGCGCCGCCTCCCTTCAAACCCCGCCCGGAAATCAGCGACCTGTTCTATGATTACAACGACTTCATAGCCCGGGTGAGGGAGCGAGGGGCGGACCTGCGCTGGATCGGGATCGGCACCTGGGTGCTGCCGGACGGCATCATCCCGGAGCGACACGTGCAGGCGTGGCGGATCACGCAGGAAAACCTGGTGCGCGGCTCGCGGACGACGATCAACGCATTGATTAAGGAGAGCCAGCAGCGCAGTTCGCAGGCAGTCTTGCGGCAGATTCCACTCCAGACGGCCCGGCAGCTCGATCTCAACAATGAAGCAGCGCGCTGGCAGAACATGATCGCCCTGATCCACAGCTACCGGGCCGCCGTACGCGCCGCCATGGATATTTTTTCGAAAAAGAATCAAAACGATTCCCCGGAAGGCAGGGACCTGGAGCTGGTCTACAATTACCTTTCGCACCTGGTTGGTCGCTTCCTGGGAGATGAATGAGCGGTTTTCCCTCTAAATTCAGGGAACTGGCTCTGATCCACAACCAACGTGTCTGAGGAGAGATCCATTGGACAATGGCGAATCGCCTGTGCTCGTGATCGGCGGGTCCGGCGTCGACCTGATCGGTCGGCTGAAGAACGAACTGCGTCCGGGGACCTCGAACCCGGCGAACATCCGCACCTCTTTTGGCGGGGTGGCGCGCAACGTGGCGGAAAACCTGGCGCGTCTGGGGCAGCCCGCCTGCCTGATCACCGCTGTTGGGGAGGACCACACCGGCGACCTGCTGATCAGGCAGGCAGCCGCGGCTGGCGTTGACGTCTCGGCAGTCCTGCGGACTCCATTACACCCCACCGGCGCTTATCTGGGCGTCGTCGGACCGACAGGCAACCTGTACTACGCCCTGGATGACATTAACGCCACCAGCGCGCTGACCCCGGAATACATCCAAAAGCACATCGGCCTATTCGAGAAAGCGAGGCTGGTTTTCCTGGACGCCAACCTGCCGCGCGACACGCTGCGGACGATCTTCTCGCAAGCCCGCCGGCTGCGCCTGCCGGTTTGCGCGGACCCGACTTCCGCGAGCCTGGCGGAGCGCCTGCGCCCTTACCTGCCGCGCCTGCGCATGGTGACTCCCAACAGCGCCGAGGCCGGCGTGCTCTGCGATCAGCCGTTCGAGGACCGAAACCGCAACGAGGCTCTGGAGGCGGCAAAGTGCCTGGTCTCCCAGGGCGTGGAGATCGCCCTCATCTCGCTGGCAGCATTCGGGGTCGTGTATGCCACCTCCACGACGAGCGGTCATATCCCCGCAGTGCGCACCCGGATCGTCGACCCGACCGGCGCCGGGGATGCCCTCACCGCGACGGTCATCTTCGGACTGCTCAACGATATCCCGCTCGATGATGCGGTGCGCCTGGGAGTGACCGCCGCTTCGCTCACCCTGCGCGAGCGGGGGACAGTCGTGCAGAACCTTTCGCTGGAGTTGCTGTACGACAACCTGATTTATTGACCCTAGCTTTAACTACGGTATTTGAGAAGGAAAAGTTTCCCCGCGATCACGTGGGGGAATCCCTGCTTCCGTGGTGCTATAAGCTCTTTCAGGAGCGGGGTACCCTGGAACAGATGAAAGCCACTTTCGTGCGCAAGCCAGGCGTCCGCTTCATCGACAGCGATGGGAACCATTCCATGAAGGCGGCGCCTCGATGTGATAAAATCCTCCACACCGGCATGTCCCCCATCCCAAAAACAGAGGTTTCGACGTCCTTGTGAACGCGTGGTGACCGGATTCGACCTGCCTCCCCACTTTCAACTTTCTCCGGAAGTCGCCCGGGCGCGCGAGTTCGGCGCGCCGCTCGTCGCTCTGGAATCCGCCGTGATCACTCACGGGCTGCCTTACCCGGAGAACGTGCACACCGCCCAGGACATGGAAGCAGAAGTGCGCAAGCTCGGGATCACGCCTGCGACGGTCGCCGTGTTGGATGGCGTCGTGCGCATCGGCGTCGGTCAGGGTGAGCTGGAGCGCCTGGCGACGGAGCGCGGCCTGCGCAAGGTCAGCCCGCGCGACCTGCCGCGGATGATTTTAGGGAAGGAGAGCGGAGGGACGACTGTGGCCGGCACGCTGTTCGCCGCCCACGCTGCCGGGATCAAGGTCTTCGCAACCGGAGGCATCGGCGGCGTGCACCGTGATCCCCGCTGGGATGTCTCCGCTGACCTGCCGCAGCTGGCGAAGACGCCCCTGGTTGTCGTCTGCTCCGGAGCCAAGGCGATCCTGGACGTGCCCGGAACGCTGGAATATCTGGAGACCCTGGGTGTCCCCGTTCTCGGCTACCAGACGGATACCTTCCCGCTGTTCTACACCCGCACCAGCCGCCTACCGGTGCCGGTTCGGGTGGAGACGCCGGCAGAGGTGATTGGCTACGCCCAGGCGCATTGGGCGCTCGGCCTGGAGAGCGCCGTTCTGGTGGCAGTCCCGCCGCCGTTCGAAGTTGCCCTGCCGGAGGAACAGCTGGCGGAAGCGATCCGCCAGGCGCTGGATGAAGCCCGTCAGGAGCGGCTGCGCGGACAGCAGGTGACCCCCTTCCTGTTGGGGAGAGTGAGCGAGCTGACCGGGCGCGCCAGCTTACGCGCCAACCTGGGGCTGCTGCGGAACAACGCCCGCGTGGCGGCGGAGATCGCCCGGGCGATGCCGTTGGCCTCGAAGTTCAAGCAGATTTAACTACCGGCTTTGCTGGGGTGAGACCCACGCAGGTGGGTCTAAATGGTTTTTATCGCCAAGACTATCTGATCGAAAACACCGTCCACATCAAGAGAATTCGATCTCAGCAGGTCCGTTGTAGGGGCTGATTCACCAAAACGGTCCCGGCTCCCGATCCTGAGCAGGCGCCCTCCAAATTCAGAAACTACTTCTGCCACAGCTCCCCCGAGCCCGCCGAACACCGTATGATTTTCAACGGTTACCGTGAGGCGGGCGGATCGGCAAAGTTCACGGAGGAGGTCTTCATCAAGCGGTTTGATCGTCCGGATATTTACTACACAGACCTTCAAATTTTCTGCACTTAGCCTTTCTGCCACTTCGCAAGCAGTTGCTACCATTGATCCATCCGCGATCAAGACGAAATCTCGACCTCTCTCAAAGATGATCTCCGCCTTCCCAATTTGGAAATTCACTGATTCGTCATGTAGATCGGGGACGGGGTGGCGGCCGATCCGGACGTAGGTCAGTCTCGGAGAAACCAGAGCGGTTTGTATCGCACCGATTGCTTCTGGTGTATCACACGGGGTCAACACTTCTATCTCCGGGATCACCCGAGAAAGGGCGAGATCCTCGAACATCTGGTGTGTTCCCCCATCCGGTCCGATGTCATAACCGGGATGGGTGCCGATGATTTTGAGCGGCAGTCCTGCGTATGCGGCCTGGCGGACCTGGGTCCAGGGCAGGCCAATGGCAAACATGGTGAAGGTCACGAATACCGGTCTAAATCCGGCATAGATCAAGCCGCTGGCCATCCCAACTGCATTTTGCTCCGCGACGCCCAGTTGAATATAACGTTCCGGGAATCGCTCTTCGAATACCGTGAGCCGGGTAGAGCGCCCCAAATCCGCGTCTAAAACGATCAGACGTTCATCTCCCGCGGCACAAACAGCGAGTGTTGGACCGATGATATCCCGTGGCGCTCGCACAGTTTTCATTGAGTGACATTCAATTCCCGAAGAGCCATCTCGAGTAAGTCGTCTGGCAGATCTCGAGAGTGCCAGAGGGGATTTCCTTCCATAAAGCTGACGCCCTTGCCTTTGATCGTTCGGCAGAGCAAAACGCCAGGTCTATCCTGGTTTTGAGTTGATCCCAGCGCACGAAGAAGCTGGTTGAAATCATGTCCATCCAGTTCCGTAGCCCTCCACCCAAAAGATTCGAACTTCGAGGCAAGCGGTTCGAAGTTCATGATCTTCTCAATCGCCCCATGTTGGGACAAACCGTTGAGATCGATCATCGCGATCAGATTGGTCAACCGGTAGTGGGCAGCAGCCATCACCGCCTCCCAGGTCTGCCCTTCGTGGAGGTCTCCATCGCCGAGCACAACATAGACTTTCCTTCCGGACTTCAATATCTTTTCCCCCAGGGCAATCCCTGCACCGATCGAGAGCCCATGACCTAAGTGACCGGTCGTGACCTGTACTCCCGGGAATTTTCTCCGGTCCGGATGGCCTTGCAGGCGTGTCCCCAGGTGACGGTATGTGTGAAGTTCCTCCTCATCAATGTAGCCAAGTTCCATCAAGATTGCGTAATAAGCGGGAGCTGCATGTCCCTTGCCCAAAACCAGCCAGTCATTAAGGGGAGCGTGGGGGCGGTTCCGCCCCCACGCCAGCATCAGGGCTGAAAGCATGTCGATTACGGACAGTGATCCACCGGGATGGCCTGCGGCGGCGGCGTTGATCATGCGCAGGATCCGCGCCCTGAGTATGGGAGCCAGCCGGTAGAGAGCAGCCGCGCTTTCGGTTAAGTCACCTCCAGACATTACCGGAACAGCGAGAGGATGTAGTACAGCGGCAGTCCGACGGCGGTGAAGTCGGTTTCTGGGAAGGAAGTCCCGGAAAGACCGACCTGAGCCATGATGGGGTAAATTAAGGCCGGGCCCACGGCGATCAAGATCCCGACGATGAAGGCGCCAACCACAGCACCTTTCCACCCTCCGGTAGCATTACCAAAGACGCCAGCTGTCGCCCCGATGAAGAAGTAAGGAATCGCCACCGGAATGATGACGGTTGTTCCCAGCGCCAGGAAGACTCCCATGCAGATCAGGCCAGCCACATAAGCGGAGATAAATCCGATGATGACGGCCGTCGGTGCGTACGGGAATACAGCCGGGCAGTCCAATGCCGGGATTGCATCTGGGATCACTTTGCTCGAGATGCCGATGAACGCAGGAACGATTTCTCCCAGGAACATCCGGACGCCGGTGATGATCACGTAGACTGCGCCAGCGAAGGTCAATGCCTGGATGAGCGGGAAGACCAACCAGTAGGTTCCCCCGGCGACTTCTTCGACCGCAGGTCGTCCAGCTGCCAGGGCGGCGATGTAGTAAATGATGATCATTGTGATCGAGATCGACGCCACGTAGTCGCGGAAGATGCCCAGCCACCCCGGTAGTTTAAGCTTTTCCGAGCTGTCCTCTGGTTTACCAACTTTCCCTCCGATCCAGGCTGAGAGTGCATAGCCGATCGTGACGTAGTGACCGATCCCGATTTCATCACCCCCGGTGATGGCGCGCATCCCTCTCCGGCCGATCCAGGGGTAAAAAGCCGCGAAGAAACCCAGGATGAGTGAACCGATGATCACCGAAGCGACGGGACTCAGCCCCGATGCGCTCGTAACCACCGCCAGCAAGGCCGCAAAGAAGAGGTTGTGCTGACCGGTCAAGAAAATATATTTGAACGGGGTGATGCGGGCAATGATCAGGTTCACTACAAACCCCAAAACCATGATCAATGCAGTTACAGTTCCGAGGGTGGTCATCGCCATGGCAGTCAACGCCTCGGCAAGCGGCATGACTCCCTGGAGGTTGAATCCGCTCGCGAAGAGGCTTTGAAAATTATTCAAAGCGGCGACACCAGCCCCAGCGCCAATATAAAAGATCAAGAAACCGACAATGGTTTTTACAGTTCCGGTAAAGACTTCGACAAACGTCTTTCTTTGGATTAACAATCCCACCAATGCGACCAGCCCAACCAGGATGGCGGCATTGCCGAGAACGTCTCGGATGAGAGCCAATAGGATATCCATGGTGCATTCTCCTTTTTAGCGGATCATTCTTTATCGAATCTCATTGGTTGTGTTGTCTCTATTCCGATGGAAATAAAGATACTAACCTCAATATTCACCTCCTTTCGAAAAAATAGCCTTGAGATTTACCTGTCCACGGTAAAGGATCACCACTTTTCTGTCAGGTCAGGAAAGCATCGAGTTGATTCTGCAATTTCTCAAGGATCTCTTTCCGGTCGATCATGTTCTTGATTCCGACAACCGGCCGACCGATTTTTTCTAATGTGGGTACCAGGTCCAGCCCCGCAATGAAGAAATCAGCACTGGAAGACTTGGCTGCGGCAACGACATCTGATTCGATAGAAATTGGAAGCTTGTTGTCCATCACGACCCGGTCGACCATGACTTTTAGCAGCATACTGCTACCCATGCCCGTCCCGCACACGACGAGAGCGCGATATTTTTCCACTTTTTATCTCCTTCATTCATTTATTGCTTTTGGAGGTCGAATATTCTCGGATAACCTCCATCAGATCCTCTTCATTTTTTCCATTGCGTAATGCATCAATGGATCCAGGTTCGGAGAGAAATAACGCCAGCTCGGATAGTGCCTGGACATGGGATTTGTCTGTAGCTGCGGCCAGCCCAAAAAGCAGCCAGACAGGATCGTTGGTGCTGTGACCAAAATTTACCGGCGAGGAGAGCGTGATCATCACAAAGCCGGCTTTCAAAACTCCTTCCTCCGGGCGTGCATGTAGCAGGGCGATGCCTGGGGCGATGACCAGATAGGGACCTTCCTTTTCTATCAATTCACGCATCGCGGTGGTATAACGGCTTTCAGCCAGCCCGGCCTGTTCCATCGCTTTGCCTGTAAAGGCAACTGCCTCTTTCCAGTCAGCAACGCGGACGTTGCAGCGTATCCTGTCAGGTGTAAGCATCTCAAGCAGGTTCTCCGTCATAACCCATCTCCGGTTATCTTGGTTCTTCCGCGATGACTTCGAACTCGATCTGGCTCTGATCCGCGCGCAACCGGGAAAAACCATAGACAATAGGTTTACCTGCCGGATCGAACACCTGACTGTAAATGACCAGAATTGGTGCCGAAAATTCGTAGTCCAGCAGCTTCGCTTCCTCTTCTGTGCAGGAAGAAGCTTCCGTGATTAATCGGGCTCTCTTAAACTTGACATGGTATTTTTCACGTAACAGTGTATACAGCGACCCTTCGGAGAGGTCGCTCTCTTCCACGCCTTGAAACAACATTAAGGGAAGATATGTCGTTACGATGTGGTTGGCCTGACCATCCACAAAGCGTAGTCTGACAATTTTTATGACCTTGTCACCCGCGTTCAACTCCAGTTTTTCAGCTACTTGTTTGGAAGGCTGGATGATCTCTTGTTCTAGCACTCTCGTCCCAACGGTGTATCCCCGCGAGGTCATGTCCCCATAGAACCCGGTTATCTGATTCACAAATCGTTCTCTGGGTTTTTGGGTGAACTTGGGGTGCGTTACAAAGGTACCTTTTCCCTGGACCCGTTTGAGCAGTCCTTCCGCCACGAGGCCATCAACCGCTTTTCTGACCGTGATCCGGCTCGCGCCGAAGAATTCGCACAAGACTGGCTCTGGGGGGATCAGGTCCCCCTCGGTTAAGGTGGAAATTTGCTCCCGTAATTTTTCTTGAATCTGGTAATACTTGGGTAAAGGAGCATTTACGTCCATCTGAGAGCTCATGATTCAGCGGTACGGAAGAAACGAAGTAAAGAGCATGACGTCATGACGTCATGATGAATTAATAAAATTATATGGATATTTTAATTAATGTCAATACCCAATCTCAACAGGCAGCAACGCGGCAAACTGCGAATGGAGGTAGGGCGTTTTCTTACTCGCCAAATGTTTCGGCTGGAAAGAACTCTGCCCTACACATGGTGGTTATCCGCGATGATATCCGCTGGCCATGGTTTGTTGCAATGCAAACATCTGGGTATCACTGCAGCAATAAATCTTTGTGCCTCTGCCTGGTGGTTTATAATCGGGGGAGCGGGTTCCAACATGGCAGAGACTATCATCATCATCGGGGCGGGGATCGCCGGGTTGGCCGCGGGCTGCTATGCCCAGATGAACGGCTTCCGGTCGAAGATCTTCGAGCTGCACGATCTGCCAGGCGGGTTGTGCACGGCCTGGGAGCGCAAGGGCTATATCTTCGATGGCTGCATCCACTACCTGTACGGATCCGCGCCGGGGAAGCCTTTCAACAACCTCTGGGAGGAGCTCGGAGCGGCCCAGGGCTGGCGCATCCTCCACCACGACGAGTTTATGCGCATCGTCGACTCCTCCGGGAGAGAGTTCATCGTTTACTGCGATCCGGACCGGCTTGAAGCGCACATTCGAGACCTCTCACCAGCGGATGCTCATTTCGGGAAGGCTGTGGCGGACGGCATCCGTAAGTTCACCCGCTTCGACATGTCCCTCCTGCGCGAGAATCCCGACGGATTCGGAGATCCGGTCGCCGCGCTCAGGCTCGGTGTGAAAATGATGCCTTTCCTGGGCGATCTGGTCCGGTGGGGTCCGGTCACGGCAGCGGATTTCGCCCGGCGGTTCAAGGACCCCCTTCTGCGCCGGGCCTTCGAGCTCATGTTCGCCTGGGAATCGATCCCGATGATGGCGGGGTTGATGCAGCTGGCTTACATGCACACCGGCAACGCCGGTTTCCCCCAGGGAGGCTCGCTCGAGTTCGCCCGGGCTGTCGAGCGACGTTACCTGGAACTGGGGGGAGAGATCCATTATAAATCTCAGGTCGAGAAAATCCTTGTCGAAAACGACTGCGCCGTGGGAGTGCGGCTCTACAACGACGAAGTCCACAGAGCGGATATCGTCATCTCCGCTGCGGACGGGCGGGCGACGATCTTCGACCTGCTCGGCGGCGAGTTCGTAAACCGCAGGATCCGCCGTCTCTACGATGGTCGTCTCCCGGTCCGGACCCAGGTCCAGGTCTCTTTTGGTGTGGACCGGGATCTTTCCGGCACGCCGCATTGGATAACGTACCTGCTCGAAAAACCGGTCCTGATCGCCGGGCAGGAACGGAGGGAGCTCGGTGTAAAGCACTACTGCTTCGACCTGACGCTGGCGCCGCCGGAAAAATCTTCGATTGTCGTCATGCTGGAATCGAACTACGCGTACTGGCAGCACATCTATGGGCGCAAGCTCTACGACACGGAGCAGGACCAGGTCGCCCAGATCGTCCTCGACCTGCTGGAGCGCTGGCAGCCGGGATTGAAAGACCAGGTCGAGGTGATCGACGTGGCGACTCCGCTCAGCTACGAGCGCTACACGGGCAACTGGCAGGGCTCGACCTGCGGCTGGCTGCTCACCCGCCAGACGATGGCGCTCAACATCCTGGGGATCGGCAAGACGCTGCCCGGTCTGAAGAATTTCTACATGGCGGGGCAGTGGGTGGAGCCAGGAGGAACGCTCTCGCTCGCGGCGGTCTCTGCCCGCAACGTGATCCAGATGATCTGCCGGTCGACGGGCAGGACATTTGGGGTTACTTTATCCAGCTGAGTATGATGTTTCAGTACAAGCGCGTTGAGCGGAACGCAGTGCAGTCGAAGCGGCGCGCGGGAATTGATAACCGCCTCCTTCGTCCCTACGGGAGTGAACACTGCGCCGCCAGGAGCGCTGCTCCGCTCAGGAGGCTTTCGACTATACCGCTACCTTCCGGCCAATTTTTTCCCGGATCACCTCGCCCAGCCGATAAATCCCCTCCTCGATCTTATCCGGACTGGCATTGGAGAAATTGAGCCGCATCGTATTCTTGCCTCCTCCCAGGGGGTGGAACGGCTCGCCCGGAACGAAAGCGACTTTGTGGCGCGCCACGGCGTGCTCCAGGACGTCCGCCGCGTCCAGGTATTCCGGCATCGTCCCCCAGAGGAACAGCCCACCCTTGGGATGCGTCCAGTCGACCTCCGGCGGGAAGAACCGGTCCATCGCGACCAGCATCACATTCCTCCGCTCGCCGTATACCTTGCGGATGAGGCGGGTGTGGCGGTCCAGGAATCCGCCGCGCGAGACCTCGTACGCGACCATTTGGGTGAAGGTCGAGGTATGGAGGTCCTCCGCCTGCTTGGCTTCCACCAGCTTGCGGATGACTTCAGGCGGCGCGATCACCCATCCCAGGCGCAGGCCGGGAGCCAGGGTCTTGGAAAAAGTGCTCAGGTAAATCACATTCCCCCGGTAGCACGGACCGCCGTTGTCCCGCAGCTGGCTTTCCAGCACGACGAGGGAGGGGAGGTGGTCTCCCTCGTAGCGCAGCTGGCCGTAAGGGTCGTCTTCCACGATTGGCACGCCGTAGTGGTCAGCCATTTCGATCAGGCGGTGGCGGCGTTCCAGCGAGAGCGTAGCCCCGCTTGGGTTCTGGAAGTTCGGCAGGGCGTAGATGAACTTCGGCCCGGTGCGCAGGGCGTCTTCAAGGAGATCTGTCTGCATGCCGTCCTCGTCGATGGGGACGGCCACGAAATCCGCCCCGTAGACCCGCCAGGCCTGGAGGGCAGCCAGGTACGTCGGCGATTCGACCAGGATCCGGTCGCCGCGGTTGATCAAGATCTTTCCCAGCAGGTCGAGCGCCTGTTGGGAGCCGGAAGTGATCAGGATGTTGTCGGGCGTGATCTTGATGCCATAGCGGGCTGTGTGGCGGGCGATCATCTCCCGCAGCGGAAGGTAGCCCTCGGTGGTGCTGTACTGGAGCGCTTTCGCCCCCTGCTCGCGCAGGACTCGCTCGCACGCTTCGGAGAATTCCTGCACTGGGAAGACGTCCGGGGCCGGCAGCCCACCGGCGAAGGAGATGATATCTGGTTTTTCGGTGTATTTGAGCAGTTCTCGGATGGCGGAACTGCCCATCCGCTGGGTCCGCTGTGCATAGCGATATTCCCATAGGGTCGTCATACTTGTCTCCTGGATTTCATAATCGATTCACTTCGGGAACCGGCTGATCACGGCCGCCTGCGCCGGCAGCGTGGCGCGGTCGCCGACCGTCATCTCGGCCGGAGCTTTCCCGATAGATTCTGGTGATCCCTGAAAGATAAAAATCGGAGTGCCTTCCTCGCCGTTCTTGAAATCGACGAACGCCTGCCCGGTCAGGTAGCCCTGGCTGTCGACGGCGCAGCTCGTCACCCAGCCTACCACCCGGCCCCTTCGGTCCAGCACCGGGTCGCCGTGGTGCGCCATGCGCACACCTTTTTCGACGAATCTGAACCGCACCACCTCGCCTTTGCGGGCTTTTTCGCGCGCCAGGAAGGCCTGGCGCCCGATGAACCACGGTTTATAGGTCTTGACGTATGCGCCGAACCCGGCTTCCCCGACGCCCAGGCTCCGCTCATTCTCTCCACCCATCTCGTGCCCGTAGAGCGGGAGGCCGGCTTCCGTGCGCAGCGAATCGCGCGCTCCCAGACCGCAGGGTTTCAACCCGAACGGTTCTCCGGCTTCGAGCAGGGCTTTGAACAAAGCTTCCGCTGCCTGAGGATGGACGAACAGCTCGAACGCCATCTTCTCGCCGGTGTAGCCGGTGCGGGAGACCACGAGATCGAAGCCCCCGACGACCACCTCGCACAGCTCCGTGCGTTTGAGGCGGAGGATGCGTTCTCTGGTCTCTTCATCGCAGCCAAGAGCGAGCAGGATGTCGCGGGAGCGCGGTCCCTGGAGAGCCAGGTCGACGCGCAAGTCCGCTCCTTCTCCTGGATCGCGCAGATTGCGGAGGACCGCGTCTCTACCGAAAGCGCGCGCCCAGGGACGCTGCGCGTCCACCCGCACCATGCCGTCTTTGACAGCGTTCAGCCAGGCCCAGTCCTTATCGTCGTTGGAGGCGTTGACCACCACCAGGTATTTTTCACCACCCCGGCGGTAGACCAGCAGGTCGTCGATGACGTTTGCGTCTGGATCGAGGAAATGGGTGTACAGCGACTCGCCAACGGCGAGGCTCCCGATGTCGTTGCCGGTCACGCTGTCCATGAATGCGACCGCTCCGGGACCTTCGACCTGGTAAACGCCCATGTGGGCCACGTCGAAAAGCCCGGCAGACTGGCGGACAGCCAGGTGCTCCTCGATTACAGAAGTGTACCAGACCGGCATTTCCCACCCGGCAAAGGGGACCATCTTTGCGCCGAGCGACCGGTGGGTTTCGTAGAGCGGCGTGCGCTTCAGGGGTTGCTCTCTCTCCTGCCAGCTGAACGCCGGCAGCGGCTCGAAGTCCACCGGTTCCATTCGGTAAGATTCGGAGGTCATGATCCCGACGAAGTAAGGCTTTCGCAGGGATATGGGATCGCCGGATTCGGGTAAAGTCGGGACCTGTTGAGAGGGACGCACCACGATAGGCCCCGGAAGCTTCCGCATCAGGTCGTCGTCGAAAGCCGTGAATCCGTCCGAGAGACCGCGGAGCCAAGCAGCCCCCAACCCGGCCGGCCGGCCTGCCGGAAGCCCGATCAAGTATCTCGTGGATTCGAGCCGGGAAAGGACGCCGTCCACCTCTCCCTGAGGGGTGACGATGCGCGTCCGCTGGGATTCACCCAAACCGAGCGCCTCGACGTCGCTGGTCAGGGCGTAGTTCAGGAACTGCCGGGCTTCGTCCCCCTCGATCTCGAAAGCGACCAGGCCGCTTTTCTCGGCGTCGTGGTCGTCAAGGTAGTAGAAATGCGGATAGCCGTGCTTTTCGACTTCGTAGTCGATCCCGGCCTTCTCCACCAACGCCCGGACGCGCAGTTTGCAGTCTTCCAGGGTGGTGAAGTCCACCCTGGCGCGCGACAGGGGCCCCTGGCGGCCTTCCATGGTGTAAGGGGCGGCGGCGTAAAGCAGGTCGGCGATGATGTCGGCGATGTCCGCCATATCGCCTTCCTTCAGACCGCGCTGGGTGACCCAGGGGGTGCCCAGCCGCACACCAGAGGGATTCACTGCCGAAGCGTCGCCGGGGATGGTGTTGCGGTTGGTGACGATCCCGGCCAGGTCTAGCAGGCGGGAGGCCTGGTCGCCGGAGAGCGGCGTGCCGTCCTTTCCGGTGAACGACTTGCAGTCGAAGTTCGTCAGGTGGGTATCCGTCCCTCCGTACGGGATCCGGATGCCGCGGGATTGCAGCTGCCCGGTCAGCGCGATGCAGTTCGCCACGACCTGCTTTTGGAAAGCGCGGAACTGCTCGGTCCGGGCGAGTTTGAACGCCAGCGCCATGGCGAGGAATACATTGACGTGCGGACCGCCCTGCTCGCCGGGGAAGACTGCGCGGTCGATCTTGCGCGCCAGCTCCGGGCGCGTGGTGAGGAGGCACGCGCCCCTCGGCCCGCAGAGGGATTTGTGGGTGGTGAAAGTGATCACATCGGCGTAGCCGACCGGGGAGGGATAGACGCCGGCCGCAACCAGCCCGGCAACGTGGGCGATGTCGGCAAACAGGATGGCACCCGTCTCGTCCGCGATGGCCCGGAATTTCGCCCAATCCACCGACCAGGGGTAGGAAGAGTAGCCCGCGATGATGAACTTGGGCCGGTGCTGGCGGGCGAGTTCTGCCACGGCGTCGTAATCGATGCGCTCGGATTGCGGGTCGACCGTGTAGTGGACTGCGTTGTAAAATTTGCCGGATCGATTGGCAGGCGATCCGTGAGTCAGGTGCCCTCCGTGGAGCAGGTTCATGCCCATCATGGTCGCGCCCGGCTCCACCAGAGCGTGGTAGACGGCGTTGTTGGCCGGCGCGCCCGAAAGCGGCTGCACGTTGACAAAGATCTCGTCCGCGGAGATCCCGTTGGCGCTGAAGACCTCGGCGCAGCGGCGGCGCGCCAGGGCTTCGGCGATATCCGCGTACTCCACGCCTTTGTAGTAGCGCGGGTCGGAGTATCGCCGGTAGTGGGCCAGGCGGGCGGCGTAGTCCAGGATCTCAGCCTCGCTCATCCAGCGCGTCTCTTCGTCCGGGTACCCTTCCGCATAGATGTTCTGGAAAGCAGAGGAGAGCAGCTGCCGGACAGCTGCCGGCGCGCTGCTCTCGCTGGGGATCAGGATCAGCTTGCGAGCCTGCCGTTCCGCTTCCAGGCGCGCCAGCTCGTCGAGCGCCGGATCGAGCACGGACAGATCCCCGCGAATAAGGAAGTCATCCATGGATATCTCCTGGAACGCGAGATATGGAATCTGAAACTAGCTGCGACTCTCCACCCCGGTGCTGTACTGTCATTGTGTGTGACAGTTTCGTCGGGCAATCCACCAGGCGACCTTGTTGGGTCCGGTACATTGCTACATCATTTTAGCCCCTTCCGGATGGCTGGTCAAGTGACGAATGGCAGGGGAAAGGTGAGGAGTTTATTAACGATAGAATACAAATCTGCAAGCTGGGTGGTAGAGTCGAACTGCCAGATGCGTTAATCCTGTCTGCCGATCGAAGCGGGCAAGAAACGGACTGAAATTGAGTTACAATTCTTCTAGGCTAAATATGGATGCGTTTACTGCATGATCGGTCATGCCGATCCCGACTGGCTCCCTGGAAGAATCGCCCTGGGCGTGATCCTCGCTTCAGCCCTGGTATTCGCCCTTTCCCTCGTTCTTATCTACCTCTCCATCCTGGCTTTTGGCAGTCCTTTTGTCTCCCCGATCCTCGAAGCCCTGGGGATCCTCTTGGCTGCGGCGGCTGCCGGGGCCGGCGCAGTGCGCGCCCTCGCCCTGCCCTGGCGGTTCACTGCGCTGGCCTCGCTGCTCTCCGGCATAGGCCTGATCGTGATCGGGCGCTTCGACCTCCCATGGTTGGATTATGACCAGCTGCTCTCCAGCCTGTGGCTGGAAATGGGCTCGGGGAAAGTATTGGATCCGGGGCCCGCGGCCGTGGTCTGGGTCATTTGCGGCGCAGGCGTGTTCTTCCTCCCGCTGTTCGACCCTGTGGTGAGGAAATCCGGAATCAGACCTGCTTTCTGGAAGGTCCTGCTGGTCGGGTCTGGACTCACAGCGCTCGCCTTGCTGGCGGATTACCTGTTCTCTGGGGGGTACATGTTTGGGCTGCTCACGCTGATCTTTGGCAGTGTGGCTGCGCTCTTCATGGTTGGCGCAGGGCTGGTTCTGGCGCTGATCAATATCCCTGCGTTCGGGGCGTGGATGGGGGGTTTAGGGCTGGTCCTCCAAGCCCTCGCCGCGCTGGCCTGGCGGCTGCTGGGCACCCCCTGGTTTCCGTAAGGATCGATTCCGCCGATCGATAATACTTTTACCACCCGATCACCACCCAATGCGCCGGGTGGTCGGTCGCGGAACCGGGAGGCAGCAGGTAGACGGCGTCCAGCACCTCCAGGTGCGGTGAGACGAAGACGTGGTCGATCCGCCGGTCCCCGGACATATCCAGCCCTTCGTCATCCACCCCGGTGGGGAAGACAGCCAGCCAGGCGTTCCGGTACTGGTCAGCGATGATATGGTAGGCCTCCTCGCTCTCGCGCAGGTTGTAGTCCCCCAGGGCGATCACGTTCTCCTGCCGGAACGCCCGCCCCAGTAGTGTGGTAGCGAAAGCCATCATCGCTTCGTCCGAGCCGGCCGGATGCACGTTGTAGAGCGCCAGGCGGCGGTCACCCACCTCGATTTCTGCTTCCACGGTGCCGATCTCGTCCGTGTCGCTGTACGTGAAGACAGTCCGCGGATTCTCCAACGGGTATTTCGAGAGCAGCGCGGTCCCGAACGTGCCGGTGACTGTCTTCGGTCCGTAGTACACATGATAGCCCAGCTTGCCGGCGTAGTAACGCACGTAGTCGTTGTTCCCCAGGGAGATGCGCGCCGAGTCGCTTTCTTGCAGCCCAAGGATGTCCGGGTCCACCTGGCGGATCAGGGCCAGCTGACGGTCGTAAGCTTTCTCTCCCGCCTCATCGTTCGCTTGCTGGATGTTGTACGTCATCACCACCAGGTTGCCTTTGGCTGTCGGAGAAGGATCGGGCTTGCCTCCAGACAGAGCGGCGAGCAGTGTCGCCAGGAAGATCACCCCCAGAGAACCCCCCCAGGCCAGTTTCCTTGAGGGATTGAGACGAAAAACTCCTACCACGGAATCTGCCGCCTCGCCGTCCAAACGCTCGGTGACCAGCGCTTTCCCGGCGACCTGCGCGAGCGCTCCCGTCTCTGCCAGGCGTCCGTGCACCCACGCCAGGATGACGAGCAGCCCGCCAGCCAGGACGAACGGCAGCCAGAACTTCCCCCGGAAGAACGAGCTGACCGGCTCCACGTACCCCCAGACATTGCTAAAAATGTTCATGAAGGTGAGGAGCACCAGGCAGAGGGAACCCAGCAGGAAGCCGGGCGCCAGCCGGCGTGGTTCCAGGCGTGCAAGCCTGATGTTCCCGGCAAAGACTGCGAAATCGAGAAAGATCACGGGGAAGGAGATCAGCATGAACCACAGCGGGACCTGCTGGTACCAGGCCGGGGGGCCAACCACCGCCGGCGGCGAGTTCGGAGAGGTCGGGAAGGCGACCGAGTGGGCCAGGATCGTCCCTCCCAGCGCCAGGGTGAAGAACAGGTTCCAGCCAGCAAGAATGCCAGGCTGTACGCCTTCGAACCAGCCCGGGTTAATAAAGGAAGCCATCAGCCAGCCCAGGGATAACAGGCTCACCGCGCCGACGATCAGCGCGTAGTCTCCTTCCGTCCAGCGGGCGATCACGCCCGGACTCGAGAATACGAAATAAACGAGAGTCAGCACAGCCAGCAGCCCCACAGCCGCCGAGGTGGCGCCTGCCCTGGGAGCTGTTGGAGTGTCTGCCTGGATCGCCGCGGTAGAGCTCTCCCTCGATGCCTTCGATTCTTCCCTGTCTGGTCTTCCGCCGGGGTAGCGGACCAGCGCCAGTCCGAGGACCGCGCCCAGGACCCACCCGATCCAGCCGAAGGACGGCGTCAGCGAGAGATCCAGGGTGTAGTTCAGCGTCCGCAGGAGCACGGACAGACCGACCGCGAGGGTGAGTCCCTGGGCGAAGTGCAGCCCCAGCTGCGGCCTGGATTCGAACGAGGACCGCCTGCCCTCCGCAGCCAGGAAGAGGGGGAAAAGGACCAGCGCCGCAGCTGTCCCGACGCCAGCAGCCAGCATCCTGCCGGCGGTGCCCAGGTACGGCGTGAGGCTGCGCGCCAGGATGAGCAGGGCGCCTGCCAGCCAGTACAGCCAGCGGGGAGCAGGCTTTTTCAAGAAGAACAGGAGGACCGGGCTGAAGAAGAACAGGACCCCCAGGGCTTTTTCGTCCAGAGAGGTCTTCAGGAGGTCGAGGATGTAGATCGATTCGACCAGCGTGGTCGCCATCTGCACGGTGAAAAGTAACAAAATGCCGATGCCGAGGATGTGATGATCCTTTGTGATTCGCATTTGGTCATAAATTCTACCATTTCCTCAGCTGCCCTGGTGCTTCGCGAACGCTGCAAAATCCAGGCCGGTCGGTTCCTGAAAGACCCGCAGGTCGAAGTGCCCCGCCGCGGCCAGCAGGTGATCGAAGATCTCCGACTGGATGCCCTCGTACTGCTCCCAGCGGGTGGTGCGGGTGAAGATGTAGAGTTCGATCGGCAGACCGGTCGGGGTTGGGGAAAGCGTCCTGACCAGGAAAGGCTGCCCATCCTGGTGGATGTCCGGGCGGTTCCTCAGATAAGCGCCGATGTAAGCGCGGAAGACTTCGGTGTTCGTGATCTGTGGACCGTCCAGCGGAGAATCGTACTGCGTGGGGTGGGCGAGGCGAAATTCTTCGATAGCCCGGAGGCGCTCTTCCAGGTAGTCCTGGATCAGGTCGATCCGGCTTAGCTTCTGGAGCATCGGTTCGTCGCAGAACTTGATGCTAGTCATGTCCACCAGGATCGAACGCTGGATGCGCCTGCCGCCGCTTTCCTGCATCCCCCGCCAGTTCTTGTAAGCCTCTTCGACGATCTTGTAGGTCGGGATGACGGTGAAGGTCTTATCGAAGTTCTGGACTTTGATCGTGTGCAGCGTGATGTTGACTACGTCTCCGTCTGCGCCGTAGCCAGGGACCTCGATCCAGTCGCCTTCTTTAATGAGCCCGTGCGCGCCGATCTGCACGCTCGCCACGAGAGAGCGGATCGTGTCCTGGAAGATGAGCAGCAGCACGGCGGTCAGCGCTCCCAACCCTGTCAGCAGCACCAGCGGCGATTGGCCCGAGAAGAGCGAGATCGAGAGGATGATCGCGACGATCACCAGGAGGATCTTGGCGATGTCCAGGTAGCTCTGGATGCTGACGCCGTTGAAGTTCGGTCGACTCTCGTAGACCTCGTTCAGCGCGTTGAGGAGGGCGATCAGGGTCAGTAATGAGAGCGTTGTGATCAGGAAAAGCGCCAGCCGTTCGACCGGTTCCTGGTAAGCCGGGAAAAGATACGCGAGAGCGTAGACCACAGCCAGGGGCGCCAGCCAGGCGATCCGGGTCGGGCGCAGGTGCTTGACCAGGATGTCGTCGATGCGCGTGGTGGACCGCGAGGCCAGCCTGATCAACAGGCGCGCCACAATGTTGCGTGTGAACAGGAGCAGCAGAGCGCAGAGGACCGTGATCCCCCCGGCCACGAGGAGCGGTTGTTGCTCTGCCATGTCTAACAGTGCGGAACTATCCATAAATCCCTCCCCCAAATCTTCTGTTTTCTCCCCCTTCCCCCTGGGAAGGGGGTCGGGGGGATGGGGAAATTCCAGCCACCACGGTTTATTGTGGGGCTACCATTCAGAGTTATCAAATAGATTTTATCACTTATTCCGGCCTCTGACTGCACCGCAGATCACCGCGGAGCAGCGGCGGAGATTCCGGTTAAGAATGCGTCAGGCCATTGCGAACCAGCAGGATGGCGGCAGCCCCCAGGAGCAGCGCCAGCAACCCCAATGCAACGCCAGTCGTGATGGGTCCCAGGGGTCGCGCGGAGATCACGACCGGACGCGCCGCAGGGGACGCGACCATCCATTCGAACCGCGCCACTCTGTCCTCCAGCCCACTCCGCCGCACAGCCACCTCCACTTCCCAGGGTCCTGCCAGGCTGAAGTAGCTCCCCCCCAGCCGGTACATTCCGGGCTCGGTTTCTTCGGCGTCGGCGGTGATCGTGCCCATGTTCTGGTCGAGATAGGTGAAGCGGGTGATCACCCGCAGGACCTCTGCCGGCGGGGGGCGCCGGGTGCTGGCGACCCGGATGTTGATCACATTGGCCCCCGGGAGGTTCGGTTTAACTGACAGGGTCACGAGCAGGTCGTCGATCTGCTGGCTGAGCGATTCGGGCAGGGCATCTGCTGGCGGGTTGAATTCCGGCCCGCGCGCGGGAGGCGAGGCGGTGAGATAGCCCACGAACAGGAAGACGAACAGACCCAGGCAGGCCTCAGCCGCCATGAGATATGGCAGCCGCCGCAGCGGCAGCGGGCTCCAGCCCGGAGAGCGGCGGAAGAGCCTCGCCAGCGGCGCGACGATACCAGGGTTGATCGCGATCGAGTTGATCAGGCCGGCGAAGCCGACCACCAGCATCAGGGCGATCTTCCCGAGCAAGGCCCGGCCGTACTGCGTGGTCAGCAGAGCGTCGAGGGTTGCGACCTGCAGCCCGGTGTTATAGACCCCCGTAGCGATCAGGGCGATCACGCTCGCGGCAGCCAGCCAGCTGAAGGGGCGCCAGACGTCCCGGATGAGCTGGCTGCGGTCCAGGCGGCTGCGCAGCAAGACCGGCAGCGATCCGACCAGCAAGGCCAGCAGGCCGCCCACCCAGAAGGAAGCGGTCAGCAGGTGGACGAAATCGCTCGCCAGCGAAGCCGTCGACGCTGGCGATACCGCCGCCGCGTGCCCGGTGGCGACTTGCAGCAGGGAAAGCCCGGCAGCGCAGACCATCAGGGCCGCAGAGGTGATCATGGTCGCACGCCGCGCGGCTGCAACCGCCATACCTCCCTGGACTGTGGAAGGATATTCGTTTCTGGCGAGCCACAGCAGGAACAGCATGAACAGCAGGAGCACAACCCGGGCCAGCCAGGCAGCTCCCCAGCGCGAGGCGAACAGCAGCTGCGAGGCGATCGATGACAGCGGTGTGCCCGTAGGGAATGAATCCCGGGCAACAGCTGCCTGCCAGTACAGGGCAAGCAGGGTGCCCGCGAACAACGCGAGCACGCACCAGGAGATCCACTTCCGGATTCTCCGCCTGAGGGAGGCATGCTCCGGAGCGGTCTCCGGCCTGATTGGAAGGCGCGGCAGGATGAACAGAGAGACGGCGATCCCGCCGGTCAGACCGGCCAGGACGCTGAAATTGACCCAGCGGAGGATCACTTCGAACAGCGGGATCGACGGCGTTGGCCGCAGCGCAGCCACAGCTGCGTTGCTCACCTCCGTGCCAACGCCAAAGACGATTAATCCCCGCGTGTAGTGGGCGTCGATCTCCGAGAGGACGCGCCAGGACAGGCTGTACACGCCGGGCTGGAGCTCCGGCAGGTCCAGCATCAGGGCGGTATGATCCTGAGGATCCCGAGTAAACGAAGCGATTCGCACCTGCTCCCCGTTCAAGTCCAGGAGCTCTACCGTGCTGAATCGATCCGAGATGGCTTCGGTGAACCAGAGCCGGACCTGGCGAGGGGATTCGTTCAGCACAGCGTTGTCCACCGGGTCTGAGCGCACGAGGACTGCGTGGGCGGCGGCAGGGGAGGCGCGCAGCGCGGCCGCCAGCAGTCCCACGCAGGCGACCATCAAGAGTCGGTGAATCGGGCGCACCCTCATGGTCCCTCGTTCAAGCGTCCAACCCCTGTTGGATGTCAGCCTTGGGAGAAATTGAATATTTCGATAATTTCCGGAACATCATCCAGCCCGGGTGTTTCTCCGCCTGGATAAGAACCCCACGCCAGCCGCGGCAAGGATCACGACAAGCGCCCCGGCTGCAAACCAGGCCGGGGACAGTCCTCCAGCCGGACTATCTTCGGCGCTGGTTCCACCCGCTTCTCCAGGCTGGATTCCGACATAGAAGACGTACTCCCCTGCGGACCGGTCGCCATCCAGCAGGAGCGCCTCCCAGCGCACCGTGTAAACGCCGTCGGGGAGCGGGGGTAGGCTGGCGACCAGCGAGGCGTGATCCGGATCCTCCAGGTCCACCCCACCGTCGCCCGCGTCGACCTGTTCGCCTGCTGAGTTGAACACGCCGACCGTGCTTTCCTGGGTCTGGAGCTCTTCTTCGAACTCCAGGCGCACCCTGGAAGGCGATGCGGCGAGCGTCTCTCCCTTTCCAGGCTCCGAACTGGCCACTTCAATCTCGTGCGCCGGAACCGCGGCGAAAGCAAAGATCGACATTAAAGAGATTACAACAAATCGAACTCTCATGGCTGTTGTTCCTCTGGTTTTATTAATCGGTCTTTGAGGATAGATCATATCATAATTTCACTGATTCAATAAATCAATCAGCCCCGAATTAACCCGAACTTTCCTGAAAATCACCCGAAACGGGTGACCCGATAAATCATCCGGTTTTGCTACACTTCCCACATGACGGCATCCAGCTGGTTATCCCGCGCGTTCCGGCTCTTCCTCCCGGCAGGGTTCCTTTTGGCCGGCATCGCCCTGGCAAGCCACGTGAGCGGCGTGCACCCGGGAGACCTCACCCGTGATCCAACCGCAGTCCTTCAAGCCAGCCCGTTCACCGGCCTGCTGTCCAACCTCGGCGTGCTGCTGTGGTGTGCCGCGGCAGCCATCGCTTCATTCACGGCAACCGTACTGCGCTGCAGGGCAGCCAGCAGGGATGAAATTGCCTTCTTTGCATCCGCCGCTGGCATTACCGCGGTTTTGCTGATCGACGACCTGTTCCGCCTGCACGATTACATCTTTCCGTTCACCTTGCATATCCGGGGGGAAGTCTTCTACGCGGTCTACTTCCTGGCGTCCTGTGCTTTCCTGGGGCGTTTCCGGGGATACCTCATGAACAGCGGAAATCTTGACCAGCTGGTTCTGGCCCTGGTCTTCCTCGGACTGTCCAGCGGGCTGGATGCTTTCTTCGATTCAGGTCGGCCCTGGCATTTCTTGCTCGAAGACGGGTTGAAGTTCCTTGGAATCGTCAGCTGGACTTCGTTCGTCACGGGCGCAAGTCTCCGGGCGGTCTCGGGGGAGCGCCAGACGATCCCGGAGGCGGTCGGATCGCCTGCTGGGACGCTACTGGGATGGTTGCCCCACAAGAATCCTCGAAGGATCCCCGTCCCCCGGACCTTTCAAGAGGTCAAGAACATAGAGGAGGTGAAACATGTTGTTTAGTGATCGTTCTATCTGGACCATGGTCCACGGCATCGTGCTGGGAGGCGGATTCCTCTTCCTGTTTTCAGCAGCCCTGTATTGCATGTGGAACCTGGATGGCGAGAAAATGTCCTCCGGCTTGCTTCAGAAACAGTGCCGGTCGCTCTCCCGCATGACAATTGCCATGGCAGTCGCTCTGTGGCTGATGGTGATCATCGGCACCTTCATCGCCTTCCCGGCGTACAGCGCCAACCCACCCACGGATGCCGAGGACTTGAGTGCATACCCCGAAGCGCTGCTGAAATCCAGCGAAGAGACACGCTGGCTGCACTCGATCGGTATGGAAGTCAAGGAGCACATGCCCTGGATCCCGGCCATGCTGATGACTGCCGTCGCGTTCATCACCACCCGCTATCGGGCTGGGTTCGTCGCGAACGGCGAGCTGCGCAGCCGTCTGCTGGTGACGTCGGTCCTGGTTGGGGGTGTGGTGGGATTGGTTGCTTTGTTCGGTATTTTTATTAACAAAGTCGCCCCGCTGATGTGAGCGGAGGAGAGCCTCAGATGCGTGAAACGGAACATCCTTCTCAGGTAATGATGGACAGAGGACCGGCTGTCGCTGCCTTTCTCTCCGCAGGGATCGGGTCATTCACCCTCGGCTTGCTGACGCTCCTGGGCAGATACGCCGGGTTCGCAGCGCCGAACCTCTACGCGCCCGTCGGGAACCTGACTGGCAAAGTGGGCATTGCGCTCCTGGCCTGGCTGGTGTCCTGGGTTGGTCTGCACCTGCTTTGGACGCGGAGAGACCGGTCCGTGGATCTGGGTGTGATCTTCTCGATTGCCCTCGTGCTGGTCGGCTTCGGGCTGCTGGCCACTTTTGTGCCGTTCTTGCTGCCCCGGTAGACTCGCTTTGGAAGGAGGGGATCGAGGGGTCGACCGGCGATCGGGGGAGGGATGCTCACGAGGGAGGTTTCGTGGACCACAGGGTGATCAACCAGAGGACCTCTCGGGTAGACTGGTCCCTCCTGAAGAGCGGGTTTTCTCATCCTGAACGGCTGGTGAGGTTCGCTTCTCCGGTGGTGCTGTTCTTTGTTTATCTGGCGATCTACACCGGGCTTGCCGGGCCAGAAATCTCGATTGAACTCGAACCAGTGGTCACCGCCGGGCTGGAGATGCCCGTCTACCTCACTCACGCTGGCGATGGCAGCGGTCGGCTCTTCGTCGTCGAGCTCTCTGGAAGGATCCGGGTGATAGATAACGGCAACCTCCTGCAACAGCCGTTCCTCGACATTCAGGATTCGGTCAAGTGCTGCTCGGAGCAGGGCCTGTTCAGCGTCGCTTTCGACCCGGACTACGCGTCGAATGGCGAGTTTTACGTAAACTACACCAATCGGAAAGGAGACACCGTCATCGCCCGCTACACCACCCGGGACCCTGCAGCGAACGACGCGAATCCGGTGAAGGTCACTCCGATTCTGGTGATCGATCAACCGTATTTCAATCACAATGGCGGCCTGCTGAAGTTCAGCCCGCGCGATGGCTACCTTTACATCGGGATGGGCGACGGCGGCGGTCCCGGGGACCCGGATGGGCGCGGCCAGAAGATGGAGACCCTGCTCGGAAAGATGCTGAGGATCGACGTGCGCGGCCAGACGACATATACGATCCCTCCATCGAATCCCTTTGCTGGTTCGGACGAAGCCAGGCCTGAAATTTGGGCCTCCGGACTGCGCAACCCCTGGCGGTTTTCCTTCGACCGGCTGACCGGCGACCTGTATGTCGGCGACGTGGGAGCGGTGTGCTATGAAGAGATCGACTTCGAACCGGCCGGCGATCCAGGCGGGCGCAACTATGGCTGGAGCCGGATGGAAGGCTTTCATGCCTTTAACCGTGATGAGTCGAGCCTCTGCTCGCAGCCGAGGGTATCGCTACCCGGCCTGACCCTCCCGGTCCACCAGTACACCCACAAGTGGGGTACAGCGATCACCGGGGGATACGTATACCGGGGCAGCGCTTCTCCCGAGCTGGACGGCGTGTACTTCTTTGGCGACTTCGGCTCGGGGAGGATCTGGGCGCTGCTGCGCAGGCCGGCAGGCAAATGGCATTCCGTCCTGCTGCTGGACACAGAATTCGAGATCAGCTCCTTCGGCGAGGATGAAGCCGGTGTGCTATACATTCTGGATATTAAAGGAGGCGTCTACCGGATCGTGGGGGCGGAAAAATGAAATTACGTGTGGAACAGCCCCCGGCTGACCGCGTAGGCGAAGACGCCTTGCCGGTCATTCAGGTTCAATTTCTGATAGATCCGCATCCGGTGCGTTTTGACCGTGTTCGGGCTCAGGGTCAGCCGCCGGGCGATCATCGTGTTGGTCAGCCCTTCGGCGATCAGCATTAAGATCTGACGTTCGCGCGGGGTGAGCGGGTCTTCGCCTTGTGGACGAGGGTGGTGGACCAGGTAGTCCTTGACCAGGACGCTCGCCAGTTTCGGAGAGAGGTACACTCCCTGGCGGTTGACTGCCCGGATGGCGCTCAGCAGTTCTTCCCGGCTGGCGCCTTTGAGCACATATCCGGCAGCTCCGGCGCGCAGCGCTTCGAAGAAAAAAGTTTCCTCTTCGTGCATGGTCAGGATGATCGATTTCACCCCCTGCAGGTCGCTAGAAATGCGGGTCGCTGCATCGAGCCCGGTCAGGTCCGGCATGGTGATGTCCAGCAGGACGACATCCGGAAGGTGCCTGCGCGCCAGGAGCAGGGCTTCGATGCCGGTGCCGGCCTGCCCGACGACCTGCATATCAGGTTCCTGGTTGATCAATCCGGCCAGTCCTTCGCGCACCACGACGTGATCGTCGGCAATCACGAGGCGGATCGTCCTCTGCCCTGTCATTCGTTCTGATCCTGAGCAGCTGTGTCCGGCAGGGGGATGATCACCCGCACCGTGGTCCCTTTCCCTGCGCTGCTTTCGATGGACACCTGGCCGCGAACCAGGGAAGCGCGCTCCCGCATGCCAGCCAGTCCCAACCCGCGGGTGAGATCCGAGGCGGCGGTCTTCCGCGTGGGGTCCAATCCCTGCCCATCGTCGCTGAGCGTCATGGTCACCTGATCGCTGCCCTTCTCGAGGCGGATGACCAGGTTCTTCGCCTGGCTGTGGCGGGCGACATTGCTCATCGCTTCCTGGGCAATGCGGAAGAGCACCGTCTCGATCTCGTTGGGCAGCCTGCCGTCCATCCCTTCCACCTGGAGCCCGACGATCACCCCCAGCGGGCGCAGCATGTGCGTGCTGATCCAGTCCAGCGCGGCGATCAGGCCCAGCTCGTCCAGGACGCCTGGCCGGAGAGCGGTGATCATCCGGCGCAGGTCGATGATCGCCTGATCGGTGAGGGCGCGCATCTTCTGGAGCTGCTCCAGGGCTTCCAGTTCTTCAGCGGGCAGGGCGTGGATCAGCCGTTCGATGCCGATCTCCAGGGCGGTCAGCACCTGCCCGATCTCATCGTGCAGTTCGCGCGAGAGGCGGGCGCGTTCGTCCTCCTGCGCGGTGATCGCCCGCCGCAGAAGCTGCCTGGTCAGGGCCTGCTGCTGGCGCAGGTGGGCGGTTTGTTCCTTGACCCGCGTCTCGAGATTCTCATTGAGGTCGGCCAGCTGCTCCAGGCTGGTGATGAGTTTCTGCCGCATATTCTCCAGGGCAATCGCCATCGCGCCGATCTCTCCGGTTTGAGAGATGTTCAAGCTGGTCTCCAGCTCCCCCTGGTCGATCTGCTGGGCGGCGCGGGTCAGATCGTGGACGGGGCGCAGGAACCGCCGGGTTCCGATGAGCGTGGCTCCCCAAACTGTGATGAGCGTGATCGTGCCCAGGATGAAGATGCCCCAGCGGAGCCGGCGCACTCCAAAGAAAGTCTCGTCTTCATCCCCTCCGACGGCGACCCCCCAGGGCGCGAGGCTGAGGGGGGCGTACGCCATCACGTGCATCTCCCCGATGTCTTCGCCAGGCAGGTCTAACTCGAATGGAACCGTGGCGATCAGGGGTTTTCCCGCCTGCCAGGCCTCCTTGTAAAAAGCCGCGTGTTCTCCCGGCGTCAGCGGTTCCAGATCGTACGTTGAGACCAGTGTGCGCCCATCGGCATCGACCAGGCTGGCGTGCCCAGTCTCTCCCAGGGCGGCGACCTGCCTTAGAGGTTCGATGAAGGCTGAGCTGGTGAGGTTAACATGCCCCGCTTCCAGGCCGATCAGCCGGCCCCCCTCGTAAATCGGGACAATTACCTCCACGGCCAGGAAGCCGGTCTGGAGGTCGATGAAAGGGTCCGAGATCGTCGCCCGGCGGAGCCTGACCGATGCCGAGATATTGGCATTCCTCGAAAGGTCAGCGTCGGGAGGGTGCAGGCTGCTCGCTTCGACGATGCCGGCGCCGTCCAGACGTACGATGTTGAAAACAAAGGGGTTATCAGGGTCCGATCCGAGGTTCGAGCCGGCTCTTTGATAGGGGAAGGATTCTGTCAGCCGGTAAGCCAGCTCAAGGTCGATGATAGCCTCGTGCAGCATGGCGTCGATCTGGCTGGCTGTCGTTTGGGCGATGATCAGGCGTTCGTTGAGCAGATTGTTCATGCTCTCCCGCAGCGTCCACTCGCCCAGGACGAAGAACGCCAGGAAAAGGGTCATGAAACCCAGGCTTACCCTCAATGCCAGGCGAGGCCACAAACCAAAATTGCGGTTCCAGGTCTTTCTCACAGTCCTCAACACTAACCATCCAATGACCTCCGGTATCCCGCCCGCTGTTTCCTGAAATTCTTGTTTTTACACTATAGACTTACTGGACTTCGATCCCTTCAATCTGAAAATCTCCGAAAGTGACTGTCACCCGGCTGCCCGGTTTAAGCAAGCCGTCCTGGTTCAGGATCAGCTCGTAGTAGGTCTGCCCGGTTCGGAAGTTGTGGTCGCTGTTGTGGTTCATCCAGCGCGTCTTCAACACTTTCCCGCTGGCTTCGTCGATGATCTTTGGGGGGTTTTTGCTGTCGTGGACGGCGAGCGCCTGAGCCGAGTCGATCACCTGGTAACGCAGGTCGATCATCCCTCCGCCTGCCGTCACACCGACCAGCACGATGCGCACGCCGGTCTGGTCTTCAAAAGCCTGGCGGGCGGCTTCGGAAGGCCCGGAGTCGGATGACCTGTTCCCCGCGCCCAAAATGAAGGATACTGCCAGCCACGCGGCAGCGCCAGCCAGGATCAATCCGGCCAGGATCCAGGCCATCTGAACCGGGGAGGGTTTCGATAATCTCCTTCGCCAGGTCTGGCTCGTCATGGTCCGTCTTCCTCTCCCAACTGGATTGCGTCCAGGCTGTTTGATTCCAGACCCCACAGGCTGCCGTCGAAGTACAGGATTGGCGCGTAATTGCAGCTGGTATTTGCGCCGGTAAGCGGCGAACCGCAGATGAAGATATCCTCGTTTGCGCCGGAGATCCCGGTCACCGAGAATGCGTCCAGGGTGACCAGGTACAGGTCGCCGTTCGCTGCCACGCTGAGGGCGGTGAGGTCTTCTCCGTTGTTCGTCGCCAGGTCCACGTCGGAGCCGTCAAAAAAGACCGCCCAGGCGCCGGAGGTGTAATTCCCGGGAACTGTCGGAGTAAACAGGAGCAGGTCTTCGTCCTGGTGGGTTCCGCCCAACCCTGGCACGCTGGCGCCGCCGATCGTCGAGATCACCACGCTGCCGTCTGCCAGCCGATCGATGGCGTCCAGGTCTTCATTGTTCGTGGTCAACCCTATGTCGGCGCCGCGCAGGAACACGCTGAAAGTCCCGCTCGTGCTCTCGCCAAAGGCTGTCCCGTCGAAGCGGAGGACGTCCGAGTCGTCGACGCTTCCCAGACCCGAGATGGAAGCCGGCTTGTCGATCGATAACAGGATGCTGGACGGGTCAATCCTGTGGAAGGCGTCCAGATTGACTCCACTCAGCCCCACGTCCGAACCGTCGAAGTACATGGTGAAGCCCGATCCATCGAAGGCGATCACATCCTCGCCAGAGACCGCCGGGATCGCCCCCACCGGGTATGGTCCCCGGTTCTTGAGGGAAAGGTACAGGAGCGAACTTCCGCCAGGGGTGCCGGTTAGCGTTGCGGTCGGGGTGGGTGTCGCGGTCGCAGCAGGGGTGGGGGTGCCGGTGGGAGTCGCGGAAGCTTCTGCCGTGGGCGTCGCGGTGGGAGTCGGAGCCGAAGTCTCTGTCGGACCCGGGGTCAGGGTCTCGGTCGGGGTGGGGGTAGCCGTAAACGGGAGAGCGGTTTCGCTCGGTGTGGGAGTCGGCGTGGGGGACGCCGCCAGCAGCCACTGGTAAGCCGCCCAGATATCGAGGCGCCCGGCTCCGAAGGTGTTGTCCGGTCCGGGATCGCCCAGGTCGACGGCGGTGTTGAGCAGGGCGGCTGCCTGCTGTTCGGCGGTGAGGTCCGGGAAGGCGTCGAGCAGGAGCGCCAGCGCGCCAGCGGCGTGCGGCGCAGCCAGGGAAGTCCCGGTTGCCGAGGTGTACAGCCCGAACAGATCGCTCGTCCGGATGGAGACGCCCGGCGCGACCATTTCCGGGAAGATGGTCTCCGGTTCACCGCAGGAGGAAGGCCCGCGAGCGCTGTATGTGTAAATCCCCCCGCTGTTGTTGACCGCCCCGACCGCGAAGGCTTCCGGGTTGTTTGCCGGGCTGACGCTCGTGGAACCGTTGGGTCCGGTGTTACCCGCTGAAAAAACTGGCAGGATCCCCGCCGCGCGGAGCGCCTGGAGGTCGAGCTGGAATTCCAGGCGGCAGCCAGGGCTGGAGTACCCCCAGGAGCTGTTGACGACGTGCGGCGCGTCTGGTGTTTCGGGGTTGCCATCCGGATCGAGCAGCCACTGGAAACCCTGGTGGATGCCCGAAGTGGTGGCTTTCCCCTGGTCGTTGAAGATCTTCACCGCGATCCAGGTCGCTTCTGGGGCGACGCCGATCGCGGTGCCGCCCGCGCTGTCGCCGACCATCACGCCCATCGTCCATGTGCCGTGACCGCTGACATCCGTCGGCGTGGTCGGATGCTGACCAGACGGGTCGAACCAGCTGTTCGAACCCCCGCGCCACCGGTCGACTAGGTCCGGGTGGTTGAGGTACACGCCGGTGTCCATGTTCGCCACCACCACGCCCTGGCCGCGGAGACCCGAGTCCCACATCGCCGGGGCGTTCACCACGGCCAGGTTTGCCTCTGGAATGGAGCCTGCCGGGGACTCCTGGGCCAGGGAGATCGTCTCGTCCGCGGTGATGGACAGCACATCCGATCGCGCCGCGAGTTCTTCGATGACTTCCTGGGAGGCGGTTACCGCCACGCCGTTGAAAACCCAATATGGGGTGTAGCGGGTGACCTGGCCCTGTTTTTGTCTGGCATTCAAGAAGGCGACGAGGTTTTTCTGGCCTGTCGCAGCTTTTTGTGTCAACAAATCGACGACTTTCTTCAGGCGCGCCTCTCGCTTCGGTTCTTTTATTTTCATGAGGTCAGCCTGGTCTTTAAGAGTGATGATGACAGAGAATTCTTCCGAATCTCCCACGCGCAACATTTTCTGCAAGGCGGGATCGATCGGACTGCGCGCGCCATACGGTTCTTGAGGCCCGAGCCACCGTGATAGAGTTACAGTCCTGGCTTGAACAGCCCGGGCCATGACTGCGAAGAGGATCAAAAGCGTGATCGATCGTGATGTTGCTTTGAGCATACCTTGCTGTGGATGCGTTGCACCTTGCGGTATACCAGCCCTCCCGCAGGGATTCGTACTCCCCTGCGGGAGGGAGAAAGTACCCGCCAGTCAGCTCACGGGAGGTTGATCCCGTCCACGTCGTTCCTGCCCAACCCAAGGGCGCTGCCGTCGAAGTACAGCGTTGGCGAGAAGGTGCAGGCGGTTTCCGCGCCTGTTGTTGGGGAACCGCACACGAACACGTCCTCATCAGCGCCGGATACCCCTGTTACAGAGAAGGCGTCCAGGGTGGAGAGATAGATGTCGCCGTTGCTCGCCACGTCGAGGGCGTCCACGTCCTCGCCGTTCGTGGTTGCCAGGTCCACGTCCGACCCGTCGAAGTACATCGCCCAGGTGCCGCTCGTGAAGACTCCGGGCGTGGTGGGTGTGAACGCAAGGATATCCTCGTCCTGTACGGTGCCGACAACCCCGGTGACCAGGGTCCCGCCGATTGTAGATACCAGCAGGCGCCCATCCGGGAGCAGCTCGATGGCGTCCACATCCTCGTTATCCGTCGCCACGTCCACCAGGGAACCGTCGAAGAACAGGCTGAATGTCCCACTCGTGGTTGTGCCGAGCGAGCTGGCGTCGAAGCGGACGATGTCCGAGTCGTCCACCGTCCCCAGGCTGCTGATGACGGCCGCGTTATTGAAAGACATCAGGATCGAATCGGAATCTACGATATAGAACGCATCCAGGTCGAGAGCGCTCACGCCGACGTCAGAGCCGTCGAAGAGCATGGCAAAGGCGCTCCCGTTGTAGTGGAGGATGTCCTCGTCGCTGAAGGACAGCGCGCCGACGGTGCCGTTGTTCGCCAGGGAGAGGTACAGCCCGGCTGCGGGCGCCAGGACGCTGACCGTCGTCGTCGCCGAAGCCGACCCCGCGCAGTTGCTGGCAGTCGCTTCCGCGACGTAAACGCCAGGAGCGCCGTACGTGTGCATCACCGGGTTCCCCGCCCCGTTCGAGCTGTCGCCGAAGTCCCAGGAGAAAGCGACGTTCGTCCCGCCGGTCAACGCGGCGGTGAGGGTGGTCGGGCTGCCGAGAGCTGTCGGCCCGTCGTTGCTCGCGGACAGACCGGTGATGGGAGCGTCCGTGCAGGGGGCGCCGCTCACCTCGATATAAGCGAGCATTCCCCCAGGGAACGCGCCGGCGTTGGTCACGTACAGGTTGCGGTTGTACAGCCAGAACTTCGTCCCCGCAACCGCTCCCGAGGGGATCGTGGCGATCGCGTCGGTGGTCGTGCCGGCAGGGATGGTCTCCGCCACGACCTGATACGGGAAGCCGAGCGCGAAGGCATCCCGGGCGATGACTTGCTGATGCATCCCGAGCAGGCTCATGGATGGGTTCAGCAGCCCGGCGTTCAGGTAGCGGAGCAGGACTTTTTGTCCGGCTGCTGCGGAGATCGGCGGTGTGACCGTGTCCGGGTAGGCTTCGCCGTTGATCAACCAGTACTTCGGGGCGTAATTCACCAGGTCGCTGATGCTCGGGCTGTTGTTGAGCGCCGGGTCTAATTCGCTCAACACCAGCGTGGCCTCCACGTCGAACATCGTGGACGCACCGTACGCCTGGTTCGCCGCGGGACGGACGATCAAGGCGCCGTACAGACCCATCGGCACCTGGAGATGCGCGTTCACGCCACTCGCGTACAGGAAGGTGCCCGGAGCGCTGGCGGTGAACGTGTATGATGTGCTGCTCCCGGCCCCCACGCCGACCAGGTCTGGGAAGATCGGCTGTCCGGGGAAGACCAGCGACACGTTCTCCGGGACGTCGTAGTTTTCCAGGTTGACGGTGACCTCGTCCCCGACGTTCACGTCGAGGAGCGGACCCGGCAGGCCGACGGTCGCAGCTGCGCACCCGGCGCCGGAGTCTTCAGCGAACCCCCAGATGGCGATGGCTGCGCTGTCAGGCATGGTCACGCTGCCGGTCTTGGCGCACAGGTCGATCGACACGGGAGCTGCCAGAGGCGCCTGGGCGACAGAGGCGGTCTCCCCGGTTTCCGTTTTCGGCGCTGCCCCTGCGTTGACCGCCCCACCCGCCGCGAGGGCCGCAAGGAGGACAACCAGGGTCACCAGTTGGATTTTTCGAGAAAAGCGTGAAAGCTTCATGGTATCTCCTTCTCTTGCGAGTCTCATCATTTCTCGCATGCGCCTACGGGCAGCCGCCAGGCGGGTCGACCCGCACCAGGGTCGCCAGCCCGCCGAACCCTTCGTCGAAGTTCTGGAACTCGTTCAGGGCGTGGCTGTGCCAAGGGAAGTAGAATTCGCCGCACTGGTTGTAAGAGGTCGTGCCTACGGGCAACGCCTCCTGCTCGCCGAGGTAGGGGCTGCCGCTGTAGAAGGTCACGTCGTCCTTGAAGACCAGGTTCTGCAGCCCGGGAATGGCCACCGGGACCGGGTTGCCGGAGGAGGTCCAGGCTTCGACGTTCGTCCAGGTGAACAGCATGTCGTAAGTCTGACCGGAGCCGATGGTGGTGGTGAAGCTCTCGTAGAATGCCTTGACCCCCCCCACGTCCAGCAGACGCCCGTCACGGGCGATGACCTGCATGTTGTTCGAGTGCGGATGGAAGGGGTGGTTTGCCATCCCCGCGTTCACCATGCGCACCAGCGCCGGATCCGGATTGGTGGAGGGATCGTAAGGTTCCACCCAGGCCAGCGCGCCGTAAGGCTGGTTGGGCAGCCAGGCCGCGAAGTTGTCGGCGATCGAATCCGGGAAGCTCCTCCCGTTCACGGTCCAATAGCGGTCGTGCTTCAGGGTCCCATTGTACGCCTTGCCGCGTTCCACCTTTTGGTGGA
>Ga0073934_10001502_pt1 | contig 55360 bp, 43 predicted proteins | sample LarsenN4metaG_FD_76834 | JGI IMG/M metagenome (GOLD analysis project Ga0073934, IMG submission 76834) | Hot spring sediment bacterial and archeal communities from British Columbia, Canada, to study Microbial Dark Matter (Phase II) - Larsen... ...
AATTCGGGAGCCTGCTTGCGGTCGGCTTCTTCAGCCGCCAACAGGACGGGGAGGGCGGACAACACCGCCACCGGGAGAATCGCATTCAGGGTAACTCGTCGCATGCCGCTGGGAATGCACGGAAGAGGCCAGACCGGGACGGGAGGGAATACACGTAGAATGAGCAGGTTACGGGAACGGACGAGCGAACTGCGGGGAAGAGTCCGGACAACTTGTCCGGACACGCCAGACACGTTGTCGGTCCACCCCGACAGGGGTCGGCGTCAGGCGTTCCGAAGGATGGCGATCAATGTGAGACTGTAAACAAGGCTTGCGGCGAGAATCAAGGCGCCCGCCGTTCGTTCCCTCTTCAGCTTGAACCAGAGATAGATTCCGCTCACGGCAAGGACAATCAGCCCTACTGAGACCGCCCCCACCAGCACGCCCCAGGCGTTGTTCACCCAATTGGAGAAGCGGACTCCCCCCATGTGGTGGATGGCGATGAGGGTCTGGCGCGAGTCCCGCCGCGTTGTCTTGACCTTGGCTTGCCCGGATGCACGGCTATATTCAACATCGTGTTGGATACCGGCGAGAGCCAGGCGCAAAACGAACCCATTTTCGGTTTCCCGGCCCTGGCGAAGTTCGCCCCTGAGTCCGTGCACGTCCATCAGGTGAAGAGCCAGAGAACGGGCACTCCCGGCCGAGCCCGCAGGAACGCTGTAGGATGCCTCCGAGATCAGCGGCTTAGGTTCGCCGAACCAGGAGCGGTGCGACATGAACAGGGTGCTCAGGCCGTACTGGAGGGTCATGATCGCGGAAAACAGTCCGGCGAACAGGTGAAGATTTCGGAGCCAGCGATGCATTAATGTATTACCTCGACAGCAGCCACAGCAGCGCGAAGGCGCCGGAACCGGCCAGAAACGAGGCCCAAGCCCAGCGAAGGCGAGGCCGGGACGAAAGCCACAGCCAGAGGCCGGACAGGCTCATTCCCAGGAGGCACCAACTCGAGAGTTCCGTGTAGTATCCCCACAACCGGATCCGGACGTCCCCCGCCTCGCGCGGCAGGGTCTCGTGCAGGACGGAAAAGTACTGCCATATCGAGTTACGGCGGGTTTCAATCCGAAGGAGGCCCTGTTTTTCGAGGAGCGTCACCCTGCGCGGTCCGGATGGCGTGTAGTAGGTGGCCACCAGGAGGTTGCGTTCGTCGCGGCGGAAATTGAACCCGGCAGCGGGGATATCGAGGCGCCGGCGGATGGCGTCCGCCGCGTCGCGATCGGAGACGACGCCCGGCGGCAAAGTAAACGCGGTTTCGGTCACGACCGCGGGCGGCTGCTTTTGCTCGCCGGGACGACGGGCCGTGGCGAGTAAACCGGTCACTCCGAAGATGAGAAGAATGACGAAGTTCACCAGTCCGAACCACGTATGAAGCCGTTTGATCCAGTTTGTCATCGCGTCGTGTTTCCATCACGATAGCACCCCAAGAGCGCGCCGGCCGGACCGGGCTGGCCGCTCCCGCGCGCCGCTATACTTGGTATTCAGAGTCGAAATGCGTTTCTGCGTCAACTGCCGCGCGCGTGTCGAGGGAAGCAGTTGCCCAAACTGCGGAACGCCCGCCGACGCCGTGGCGCCGAAAAGCTACCGTGCCCGCCGATTCGACCAGGAGGGGTTGGGCGGCTTGACGGACGAGGAAGCGTCGGCGCTCTGCTACTTCGGCTGGTTCCTGACGGGATTGCTGTTCACCTACCTCGAGCCCTACAAGTCCTCAAAGAAAGTCCGCTTTCACGCCATGCAATCGATTCTGCTCTCGGCATTCTGGGTGCTCGTCGTGTTCTCGATCGGCCTGGTGACCCCGCTCCGGCACCGCGAAGCGGCTTTCTGGATTGTTCAGTTGCTGACGATGGCGATCTGGCTGGGTATGATGTGGAGCGCATGGCGGGGAAAAGACCCGGTCCTGCCGGTGCTCGGTCCGATGGCGGAAAAACACACGTAGCCGGCGGCCCCCCGGGTGCGTCCATGATGCCAGGAGTTGGATGAAGAAACTGCTCGTTGCCGCCATTCTCGGAGCGGCGCTGGCCGGCGCGCAGGCCGGCCTTCCGCCGGCCGAGGCGCCGCCCCGCATCGGCCTGATCGATTTCTACGGGCGGAGGAAAGTCCCGGAGGCCGCGATTCGCAAGGCCCTCGCGGCGAAGGAGGGAGACCCGCTGCCGAGGTCCAAGGGCGACGCCGAAGAACGGCTGGAAGCGATCCCGGGAGTGGTCCGGGCCTGGATCGAGGCGGCCTGCTGCGAAGACGGCAAGGCGATCCTCTACGTGGGCATCGAGGAGAGAGGGGCGCCGCACTTCGACTTCCATCCGGCGCCGGACGGGCTGGCCCGGCTGCCGATGGCCATTCACGACGAATACACGCGGTTTCTGGCCGCTGTCGGACTGGCGGTGCGGGCCGGAGAGACCGCCGAAGACCTCCGCCAGGGCCATTCGCTGATGGCGAACGCGAACGCGCGGAGGCACCAGGAACGCTTCGCCGAGCTCGCCGCCGCGCACCTGCCCGCACTGCAAAGCGTATTGAGGACGTCCGGCGATGCGGAGCATCGCGCGATCGCCGCTTATGTGATCGGATACGCGCCGGACAAGGTGGCCGTCGTCAACGACCTGCAACAGGCGCTGAGGGACCCCGACGACACAGTCCGGAACAACGCAATGAGGAGTCTCGGAGCGATCTCCGTTCTGGCGATGCGAAAAGCGCAGGAGCCCAAGGACCCCGACCAGGATCCGCGCACCGTGCTGCGGGTTTCGCCGACCTGGTTTATCGAAATGCTCGACTCCCTGATCTGGTCCGACCGGACGACGGCGGCCGTCACCCTGGTGACGCTGACCGAGTCGCGCGACGCCCAGGTTCTGGCGCACCTGCGCGAGAGGTCGGCCGGAGTGCTCGCCGAGATGGCCCGTTGGAAACATCTGCCGCATGCCTTGCCCGCGTTCATCCTGCTGGGGCGGGCGATGGGAGTGCCCGAGGACAGGATTCAACAGGCCTGGACCTCGGGGGACCGCGAGGCATTCATCGCCGGATTGCTGAAGCCCCCGAAGAAGAGATAGAGGCGTTTGCGAAGCTCCGCGCCGGGCGTGCGCGGGGCGCTAGGCGAAGTCCTCCGCGAGCGCGTCGAGCTGATCCGGCGTCAGCTCCGTCGACGCCGAGTAGCTGGGGTGGTCGACGAAGAGCGTCGCTCCGGAGCGGAAGGCAGCCACGTGGGCCGGCGTCAGGGAGAACCGGATGTACTGGACGCTGGAGATCCGGTCCGTCGAAATCTGGCGTGTGTCGAAGATGGCGCGGACCGGGTTCAGCTTCCCGACGCGGATCCAGACATGGTTTTCGAGACCGAGCAGCTTGCGCAGCCACACGGCCCGTTCCGCCGGGGTCTCGAACTCGATGAGGAGGCTCGCCCTCAATTCGTTGGGGCCGGGGATGAGTTCGTTGTACGTTTCCAGTTCGTGGCGGATGTCGTGTTCCTTGACGAGCCTCTCGATTCGCATCATCTCCTGCACCTGATAGCGGACGGTTTCGCGATTCTCGAACAGGAACGTCAGATGGCCGCCGACGCGGACGCGGCGCCGTTCCTTGATGGCGAGCACGGCGGGCCGCCACGTTTCGCGCTCGATTTCGTAGTCGGCGATATTGGAGATCTCAGAATAGTCCACGGGCTTCATGATCAGAATCCTCCTTTGCGGTAGGCGCGCGCCAGAACCTGAATCGGATGGATGGGCCGCCGGCCTATGGCCTGCTCGAACTGAATGGCGGCGAGAGGGCAATCGGAGGCGTAGGTGTCGGCTTCCGCTTCCTTCATCTCGTCGAACGCTTTCTTGCCGGCGAGCAGGGACAGCGGAAAGAACTCCTTCTTCATCGCCCACGTGCCGTCATGGCCCGAGCACTGTTCCACCATGCGCACCTGGGCGCCGGGAATGAGGCGCATCAGGTCGCGGGAGCGGAACCCGATGTTCTGCGCCTTCAGGTGGCAGGGCACGTGGTAGGCGACGCGGCCGGGCGAAGACTGAAAGTCGCGATTGAGCTGGCCGCCCAGTTTGCGCTGCCAAAGGAACTCGCACAGGTCCATGGTGGCGCCGGCGACAGCCTGGGCCTCAGGCGTTCCGAGCAGTTCGCCGTACTCCTTGCGCATCATGTAGGAACAGGTCGGGTTCACCGCCAGGACCTTCCTGCCCTCGGCGACGTGCGGGTAGAGGCTCGCCACGTTGGCGCGCGCGTTCTTCCGGGCGAGATCCACATCGCCGGCTTCGAGAGCCGGCATCCCGCAGCAGACCTGCTTCGGGCAGCCGAGCGAGATGCCGTTCTTCTCGAAGACGTCGATGGCATCCTTGCCGATCTGCGGCTGGTTGTGATTGACGAAACAGGTGTGGAACAGGACGGCCTGGCCGGGATCACCCTGAGGCTCTCCGCGGTTGCGCCTCCACTCCTCAAATGTCTGCGAATGAAATTCCGGCAGTTGTTTGTCGCGGTGGATGCCGAGCACCCTTTCCATGCCAAGGCGGACGAGCGGATGCCGGTTTCCCCAGTTCGCCATACCGGCCGTGGCGCCGCCGATGGCTCCGACCAGTCCCGGCCGCGAGAGAACGCGGGAGCGGAGGCTGACGCCCCTCTCGCGCGCACGGATGGCCGTGGCGCGGGTCATCAGGCGCGGAAAATCCAACTGGAAGGGATGGCGGTCATCGGGCGTGTAGGGACACTTCACATAGCACAGTTTGCACTGGTAGCAGAGATCCACCACCCGGTCGCCGTCGGCCGCGGTGAGCTTGCGCACGTCGCCGTCGTGGGAGTCCACCGCATTGAAGAGGGCGGGAAAGGAGGGACACAGGTTGAAGCAAAGACGACAGCCGTGGCAGATTTCGAAGACCCGCTCGAGCTCGCCGGCCAGCGCGGACGGACTCCAGTAGTGGGGATCGTTGGGGTTGTATGTGAGTCCGGGGGTGGGTTCGCCCTTGATGACGCTCATGGAATTCCTCGTATTGGATGAAAGCCGGGAACACTCCCGGCGCCGGGACGTTTCCGCTCCGGGCCAAAAGAGGCCCGGCGGCCGGGCGCCGGGAGCGGGACGTGCGCGGACGGCCTAGCTGATGCTCTGCAATCCTTGCGAGAAACGTCCGGCGTGCGACTTCTCGGCCTTGGCCAGAGTCTCAAACCAGTCGGCGATTTCGGCGAAGCCTTCCTCGCGGGCGGCCTTCGCCATGCCGGGGTACATGTCGGTGTACTCGTGCGTCTCGCCGGCGATCGCCGCCTTCAGGTTGGAGGCGGTGTCCCCGATGGGCAGATCGGTGGCCGGGTCGCCGACCTTCTTGAGGTAGTCGAGATGGCCGTGAGCATGGCCGGTTTCCCCTTCGGCCGTGTCGCGGAACAGTCCGGCGACATCCGGGTAGCCTTCCACATCAGCCTGCTTGGCGAAGTAGAGATAGCGCCGGTTGGCCTGCGACTCGCCCGCGAAGGCGGCCTTCAGATTCTCATGCGTTTTTGTGCCCTTTAACTGGGACATGGTTGCGTTCTCCTTCTTTAAGTTCAGATGGAATCAGACTTCAGTGTCGGGCGCCTCGCGCCGGCATGCGGCACAGACCCCCAGGACTTCGACGTTGAAGCGCTCCGCGCGGAACCTCCCGGGTAGCGCTTCCCGCACCTCGATCGGCGAGACGACGGTCTCGGGAACGTCGGTCACCCCCTTGCAACGGGTGCAAACGAGGTGGAAGTGACGGTCGAGATTGGCGTCGAGGCGCAGCGAGTCGTGCAGGATGTTCACCTCACGGAGCACTCCGATCTCGGCAAACGTGCGAACGGACTTGTAAATCGTGGCCAGGGAGATGGACGGTATCCTCTCTTTCACCGCGGCGTAGAGAATTTCCGGCGTCGGGTGGCTTTCGGACCGGGCCAATTCCTCGTAGATGACCAGACGCTGATGAGTCAGCGCCAGACCCGCGGCGAGGCAGCGTGACCGAAAGGCGGCCATGCGCTTGGCAAATTCCTCGCCTTCCATAATTAGTATTAGAAAATAATTTTTATCCATTGTCAAGAGAGGCGAGCCGGCGGGTGGCTGCGGTGGTGCTTTCACCACGAATTGGATACAATGACGGGATAACGAGGTCTAGCACCCCAGCACTGAGGCATGCCTCTTCAGACCGGACACCTGCCGACTCGACAAGATGACTGCTTTTGCTGAAACCGGAGGTTTGCTCCTGTCGTCCTTCGAAAAGGCGCAGAGTGGAAAGGAACAGCTTTAGATGAAGTGGTACAGGCCGATGCGCCTGATGACAATTCAGCTGTGCTTGCTTTTCCCCTCCACCTTTTCGAGCCTCCTGGCGCAGCAGCAAGCGCCGCCGGCCACCCCTCCAGCGCAAAAAAAGTCGGCCAACCCGTTTGAAACGGTTCCGCAGGCCGCCGAGCAACCGAAGCCCACGCCGCCGCCCAAGCCGGCGTCACCGTTTGAGAAGCCGCCCGAACAGCCGGCGGCGCAGCCGCCGAAGCCGGAGCAGCCGCAGCAGATCGAGGACATCATCGAGGCGATCGAGTTCCGCGGGGCCCGGCGGGTTCCGCAAGACACCTTGCGCGCGCTGATCTTTTCGAAAAAGGGCGACAAGATTGACGGCGAGACCCTCCATCGCGACTTCATGGCGCTGTGGAACACGGGGCGTTTCGACGACATCACGCTCGAGAGGGAACCGGGGCGGACGGGATGGATTCTGCGATTCCGGGTGACGGAGCGCAGGGTTATCCGCTCGATCAAGTACGACGGGATGAAGTCGATCACGGTCTCCGAGATTCTGGACCGCTTCAAGGAGCGCCGGGTGGGCCTTTCGGTGGAGCAGCAGTACGATCCGAACAAGGTCCAGCGGGCGGCCAACGTGCTCAAGGAGTATCTGGCGGAGCGGGGACGCCAGTTCGCCACCGTGGAGCCGGAGGTCAAGCAGATTCCGCCGTCCTCGCTTGAAGTGAACTTCCGGGTCAAGGAAGGCCCGAAGGTGAAGGTGGGCAAGATCGAGATCGAGGGCAACTCGGTGTTCAAGGACCGGGTCGTGATCCGGGCGATGAAATCGTCGCGGCCGATCGGGATTCCCTACTCGATCCTGTTTGAGAACATTTTCGCCAAGTCGTTCGACTCGACCAAGCTCGAGATGGACAAGGACATGGTGCGGAACTTCTACCAGGAGCGGGGCTATTTCACGGCGCGCGCGGTGGACCACAACGTCACCATCGGCGACGTCGGCGGGAAGGGCTTCAAGCTGCCGCTATTCAAGCCGAACCGCCCCGGCAAGCGCGCCAACATCTCGCTCGCGATCGAGGAAGGGCCGCTCTACCGGCTGAACAAGATGAACTACGTCGGCGTGAAGCTGTTCCGGACGCCGGAGACGATCTTTCCGAACATCTTCCAGCTCAAGGAGGGGGACATCTTCTCGACGGCCAAGCTGCGCAAGGGACTCGAGCAGATGCGCAAGGTCTACGGCGAGTTCGGCTACATCGACTTTGTTCCCGAGCCAAACTTCGAACCGGACCCGAAGACGGGAAAAATCGATCTGACCCTGAACGTCGACGAGGGGAAGCAGTTCTTCGTCCGGCGTATCGATTTCACCGGCAACACGACGACGCGCGACAAGGTAATCCGACGCGAGATCCTGCTCGACGAAGGGCAGATCTACAACACGCGCTACTGGGAGCTGTCGATTCTCCGGCTCAACCAGCTCGGCTACTTCGAGGCGCTCAAGGAGAACGAGGCCGCCGACATCAAGCGCGACACCAAGACGAACACGGTCGACATCACTTTGAAGCTCAAAGAGCGGGGGAAGAACTCGGTGCAGCTGAACGGCGGCGTCAGCGGCATCGCGGGAAGCTTCATCGGGTTCGGCTACTCGACCAACAACCTGGCCGGGCTCGGCGAGACTCTCTCGCTCGACGCCCAGCTGGGCGACCGCATCCGCAACGTGACGTTCGGTTTCACCGAACCGTATTTTCTGGACCGGAATATTACGCTCGGGTTCACCGTCTATACGACGCGGTTCAACTTCGACCAGGGCCGCGAGGTGTCGCTGCTGACGGGCCGCAACCTGATCCCGCTGTACAACCAGTTGGGCCGGGACAACCTGCTCAACTACAGCTCCAACGGACACGGCTTCACGACCTTCGTCAGCTCGCCGTGGCGGCTCGGCGGACTCTTCGCCCGCGTCGGCCTGACTTACAGTTACGGGGTTCAGAAGATCAACACCGAGTCGCTCGCCTCGCGGACCTATTTCGAGTACATCAACTTCCAGGGCCTTGACGGACAGAATTCGCTGAGCGGCATCCGCACGAGCGCCTTCACGCCGTCCTACACGTTCAACACCATCGACCACCCGATCACTCCGACCAAGGGCAAGAGCCTGTTCATCTCGACCCAGTTCGCCACGGTGGGCGGCAATGTCCGCATGATCGAGCCGACGGTCGACGCCAAGTACTTCCGGGCCGGGTTCAAGAAGGGCCACGTCATCGGGGCCCATTTCCTCGGCCGCTTCGTGACCGGCTACTCGGGCCGCGTGGCGCCTCCGTTCAACCGCTTCTACATGGGCGGCGAAAACGACATCCGCGGATTTGAAATCTGGGGGATCTCCCCGGTGGCCTACATTCCGAGCCAGGCGGCGGTTCCGCTGCTCAACGCCGACGGTTCGGCCCGTATGCAGCGGTCGATCGACGCCGAAGGAAAAGCCGTCCAGACCCCGGTCACCACGACGGTTCCCATCTACCAGATGATCTTCCCGGGTGGCGACACCCAGGCGGTGGGGAATTTCGAATACCGGATTCCGATCGCCGGCCCGGTGACGCTCGCGCTGTTTGCCGACGCGGGCATCAACAAGATCACCCGCACAAACCAACTCGTGGTCAACGAGGGCCGGCTGGGGGAACTGAACTCCCTGTTTCCGCAGGCTTCCTTCGCCCGCCGTGTCGTCATCGCGCCGGGAACACAGAACATGCGGTCGTCGACAGGCGTGGAGTTCCAGATCATGATGCCTGTGGTCAACGCGCCGTTCCGCCTCTACTGGGCCTACAACCCGCAGATTCTCGAGCAGTTTCTGGTCCCGCCCATTGTGATCGACCAGTCGTATTTTCCCAACGCGGCGTCGTTCCGGAATTCGGTGGCGACCGTGGGCCAGGCCGTCCCCTTCTTTGAGAGGCGCCGGCTTTGGCGCTTCACCATCAGCCGGACCTTTTGACACCGTATGCTAGCATCTGCAATTGGAGTAACTCGCGTGAACAAGACTCTCACTGGCTTCGCCCTGATGACGTTAACCGGAATGCTGGGAGCCCAACAGCCGCCCGTCAAGATCGCTGTGATCGACATTCAACAGGCTCTGGTCAGCACCAAGGAGGGACAGAAGGCCGCAAGCGACCTGCAAGCGCGGGTGGAGCCCAAGCGCAAGGAACTCGAGGGCAAACAAAGCGAAGTAGCGGCCTTGCAGAAGGAACTGGCCTCCGGCAGCGCGACCATGCCGGAAGCCAAGCGCATCGCTCTCCAGCGGGATATCGACGCCAAGACCAAGAGCCTCCAGCGGCTGTCGCAGGACGCGCAGGACGAGTTGCAGCAGGAGCAGAACAAGGTCCTCAACGAACTCGGCCAGAAGATGCTGGTCGTCGTCGACAAATACGCCCGGGACAACGGCTTCGCCGTCGTGCTCGATCTCGGCTCGCAGCAGTCCGCCGTCCTGTGGGCGGCTCCGTCGGTCAACATTACCGAGGCCGTCGTCGAGATGTATGACAAGAACTCTCCGGCGGCGGCCGCCACTAAGCCGGCCGCCGCTCCGGCGACTCCCGCTCCCAAGCCGGCCCCGGCGCCCGCGGCGCCGAAGAAATAATAGCAGATCCGGTTCGGTTTGCCGATATGGCTCCCGAAGAGGAGCCTAGCCCGATCGGCGCCGGAACGGTACTTTCCAGCCTATCCCCGGAGTGCTACCATAGCCTTGATGCAGGGAGGACTGTCCGAGCGATGCTTGGGCAGCGAGGCATCTAATGTATAACGCTTACTTCGGCCTTACGGAGAATCCGTTCAATATCAGCCCTGATCCGGCTTTTTTCTACCGTAGCCAGCAGCACGAGGAAGCGCTGGCCAATCTCATCTATGGGGTCCAGAGCCGCAAGGGATTCATCGTCCTGACGGGGGAGGTGGGCACGGGGAAAACGACGATGCTCGAATGCCTCCGGGACTACCTCTACTCCCAGCGGATGGAATTCGCCTTCATCTTCAACTCGCGCATCCGGCCGGAAGATCTCTACGAGATGATCGCCTACGATCTCGACCTGCGCTGCGACCGTTCGTCGAAGACCGAAGTTCTTTATGCGTTGAACGACCTTTTGATCCAGCAGACGAACGAAGGCCGGAGCGTGGTGCTGATCGTCGACGAGGCTCACAACCTCGAGTGGGAGGTCCTCGAAGAGATCCGGATGCTCGGCAACTTCGAGAACCGGTCCGGGAAGCTGCTTCAGGTGATCCTGGCCGGGCAGCCCGAGTTCGACCGCAAGTTGGACGCGCCCAACCTGCGGCAGTTGAAGCAGCGTGTGGTCCTGCGGTGTTCGCTCAAGCCGTTTGACGAGGTGGAGACGGTCCAGTACATCCAGACACGCCTCGAAAAGGCGGGCATGCCCGATCAGTCGGTGTTCCCGCCAGAAGTTCTCACTGAGATCCACCTCCGGGCGCAGGGGATTCCGCGCCTGATCAACGGCATCTGCGACAACCTATTGCTGACGGCATTCGCCCTCGAGTCCCGCGTCTGCAACCTCGAAATGCTTGACGAAGTCACAGCGGACATGCGGCTGGAGTGGCCCGGGCGCCGGCTGCGGGTGCGCAGCGTCGGGGCGAGCGAAGAGGTCCTGCGGCAAACGGCCCAGTCAGTCCGGGGCGTCTGAGCCGCGGCAGAGTCCCGCACCGCGACGGCACGAACGGATCTTACTGCGGCCTGTCGTAAGATGGTCGCATGCCTTCACTTCGTAAGCACATCGCCGCGGCTCTGGCGGGGGCAACGCTCCTGGTTTCGTCAGCCTGGTCCAAAGAATATCTAATGTACGTCGGCACGTACACGCGCAAGGACAGCAAGGGCATCTACGCGTTCCGGTTTGATTCGGCCACCGGCAAGCTCAAGCCGCTGGGTCTGGCGGCGGAGACGCCCAATCCGTCGTTTCTGGCGATCCACCCGAACGGGAAGTATCTGTATTCGGTCAGCGAACAGGGGGCGGCCGGGGGCGGAGCGGTCAGTTCATTTCAGATCGACCACGCCAGCGGCAAGCTCACGGCGCTGAACACGCAATCGACGAAGGGCAGCGGCCCGTGCCACCTGGTGGTGGACAAGACCGGCAGGAGCCTGGTCGTGGTCAACTACGGGTCGGGCTCGACGACGGTCCTCCCAGTGGGGGCCGACGGAAAGCTGGGAGAGGCGAGCGGCCACATTCAGCATTCCGGTTCGAGTGTGAACCGGCAGCGCCAGCAGGGTCCGCACGCGCATTCGGTGAATCTTTCTCCCGACAACCGATTCGCCATTGTGGCGGATCTCGGCCTGGACAAGGTGCTGGTCTACAAGTTCGACGCCGCCAAAGGGACCATCGCTCCCCACACGCCACCGGCGGCGGACGTCAAGCCGGGTTCCGGGCCGCGGCATTTCAGTTTCCATCCAAGCGGGAAGTATGGCTACGTCATCAACGAGATGCTGATGACGGTGACGGCCTTCCGGTATGACCCGAAGAAAGGGACTCTGACGGAGATCCAGACGATCCCGACGGTGGCCGAAGGACCACAACCGGGATACTCGACCGCCGAGGTTCTCGTGCATCCCTCCGGCAAGTTTCTCTACGGGTCGAATCGGGGCCACAATTCGATCGCGATGTTCACGATCGATCCCTCCAACGGGAAGCTGACGCACATCGGCAACGAGCCGACACAAGGCCGCACGCCCCGCAACTTCCGGATCGATCCTACGGGGTCCTATCTGCTGGCCGAGAATCAGGACACGGATTCGATCGTCGTCTTCTCGATCGACAAGACCACCGGGAAGCTCACGCCCACCGGGGAGAAGGTCAGCCAGCCGGCTCCGGTCTGCATCCGGTTCGTCGAGACGAAATAAGCCGTCCTGGCCGATCAGCGGTCTGGTGGCCCGGGTCATGGCATTTCGGTTTGAATTCGCGCCCGGGAGAGGGTCAGCGTTGAGGTCCGGTTGGAATCAGGCTATGCGGGAGGGAGACCGGCCAAGGCTCGCACGTGCGCGTTCACGCCGGCGGCAAGACCCGTGAGGCTGTAGCCGCCTTCCAGCACGGAAACCAGGCGCCCGCGGGCGTGTTTATCGGCGATCGACATCATCACGTGGGTCAGGTCGCGAAAGTCGGCGTCGGTCAAACGGAAGCGGCCCAGGGGATCGCCGGCGCGGGAATCGAACCCGGCCGAGATGAGCACGAGGTCCGGCTGGAAGCGGTCAGCGGCGCGCACGAGGTCCTGTTCGAAGACGGACAGGATTTCGCGGCGTCCGGAGCCCGCCGGGAACGGGTAGTTGAGGATTCTGCCTTCGCCTTTTCCTTCTCCGCGTTCGCTGTGCATGCCGGTGCCGGGGTACCACGGATGCTGGTGCGTGCTGAGAAAGAGCACCGAGCCGTCGGAGTAGAAGCAGTCCTGGGTGCCGTTGCCATGGTGGACATCCCAGTCGGCGATCAGGACGCGTTCCGCCTTGTGCTTCTTCTGCGCGTAGCGGGCGGCGATGGCGACATTGTTAAAGATGCAGAATCCCATGCCGCGGCCGGGCGAGGCGTGATGGCCAGGCGGGCGCACGGCGCAAAACGCGTTGTTCGCGGCGCCGCTGAAAACCTGGTCCACGGCGTTGAGGACCCCGCCGGCCGCGCGCAAGGCGATTTCGAGGGAGTCGGGGCAGACGCTGGTGTCGCCGGTGGAGAGTTCGCGATGACCGACGGTGATGTCGCGCCGAACGATCTCGATGTAGGCGCGCGTGTGGCAGAGGGCGACTTCGTCGTCGGTGGCGGCGCGGTTGTGGAAGGGCTTCAGCTTCCCGTCCAGGCCGCCGCCGCGCAAGGCCGAGGCGACGGCGTCGTAGCGGTCCGGCGATTCAGGATGTCCCGGCGGCGTCTTGTGACGCTTGTACGCGGCGTCGAGAAGGAGAGCGGTCGGCACTCTAAAAAGGGTACTTCAAAGCGGGCCGGGTCCGCCGGGTCGCCGGCGCCAGCAGTTTTGCGCTGCGGGAACAAGCTTGGCAAGGAGCCTGCGCCGGGGCGCGCCGCGCCGGTATAATGCGTCGCTATGATACGCGTGCTGTTGGCTGCGGCGGCGGCCGCTATGCTGGCCCTGGCGGCGCTGTGGGGCGGACAGGCCGCGGTGTCGCATTCCCGGCCAGGCCACGAGGACCTGACGTTCTGGGTCCATCACGGCGGACTGGAACAGATCGACGTGGAGGGGGAACTCGGCTTCGGCGACGCCGCTCGGATCCTGATGCGGCGCCGCGCCAACGCCGAGGCGATCCGCAAGCTTCGCAACCGATTCGTGTTCACGACGCGGGAGTTCGACAAACTGCCGGCGGATACGGCGCGGGCGAGTTTCGTCATCGCGCAGAATCGCGTGTTCAATCTGATCGACGGCAAGGGCATGGCGCACCGGGTCGTTGAGACCGCGCCGGGCATGGTCAAGCGGATGGTCGCCGGCAACGAACGGACATTCGACGTGCGTCCGCTGGTGAAACTGAAAGTGAATGTGAGCCAGCCGGCCCGGATCTATCTCACCGGCGCCGACGGTCTGGGTTACGCCCCGAAAGGGACGGTGAGTCGCTTCGCTTCGGAACCGGCCGAGCAGTACTTCCACGCGCGTGGGCCGTTTGAGATCGAACTGCCGGCGGGCGAAACGGTCATCGAGGCGGTGCGAGGTCCTGAATACAAGCTGTCGCGGCGCGTAGTAGATCTGCGCGCGCCCACCGAGGTGAAGATCACCCTCGAACGCTGGATCGACATGGCCGAGCGGCGGTGGTACTCCTCGGACGCGCACATCCACGCCAACTACACCGCCGAACACCACCAGGTGGTGACCAAGGACGACGTGCTCACCTACACGCTGGCCGAGGATCTGCACGTGCCGAACATGGTCGTGGGCAACTCGACCGGCGCGTTCCTGCACGACGAAGGCTTCTTCGCCGGACGGCTCGACCCGATCAGCCGCCCGCCCTACCTGGTCTGGTGGAACGAAGAAATGCGCAATGGCGGCGCCTACGGCCACATGTGCCTGTACGGACTAAAGAAGCTGGTGCACCCGGCGTTCACCGGATTCCGGGACACCCGGAACGCCGACGACTACCCTCCCAACTACGCGCAGGCGAAGGCCGCGCAGGAGCAGGGCGGAGCCGTGACATACGCGCACCCGGGCTACGCGCCAACGTTTGAGGGAGCCAGCATGAAGGAGATGCCGGTCGATCTCGCACTGGGCCAGATCGACGCAATGGACGTGGCGAGCAACAACCCGGAAGAGGTCGCCATGGAGATGTGGTACCGGTTGCTCAACTGCGGCTTTCGCGTCGGCATCTCGGCCGGAACCGATTCGTTCACCAACGTCGCCGATCACTACACGCCCGGCGGGCACAGGGTCTACGCGCACCTGGCCGGGCCGAACCGCTACGAGGACTGGCTGGCGGCGTACAAACGCGGGCGCACGTTCGCCACAAACGGCCCGATGATCTTTCTGAAGGTCGAAGGCAGGGAACCCGGCGATGAGGTGAAGCTCCCGGCCGGGCCGCGGGAGGTGCGCGTCTCCCTGGAGGTCAAGTCGAACATCCCGGTCGACAAGGTGGAACTGGTAGTGAACGGGAAACCGCGGCCGTTCACCCCAGTGGTGCGACTGGACCGCAGTTCCTGGCTCGCGGCGCGTGTCACCGGCCCCTGGCACCGGCTGGTGCTGAACGACGGCTACGCGTTCGCCCACACGTCGCCGGTCTACGTGTTCCTGGGAGCCGAGCCGATCCAGTCCCGCGAAGACGCCCGGTTCTGGACCGAGTGGATCGACAAGCTGATTCAGCGGACCATCGAACGCGGCCGGTTCTCCACGCCGGAACGGCGAGAGGAGACGGTGGCGCTGTTCCGAAAGGCCCGAGAGATCTACGCCCGGCAGGCCCGCTGATTCATCGCGGGTCCGGCCGCGCGCGGCGGGCCTCGGCGATCAGCCTGTCCTCGAACGTGAAGTCGAGCCGGGGCTGGTTGTGGAACTTCAGGTACCAACGGTAGGTTTTCCGCAGGCCGTCGGCGAAGGGGGTCGGGCTGAACCGGAGCATCCGCTGGGCCTTGTTAACAACCTGAGTGATCGGGGGCAGGTCGTAGTAGACGCCGAAGTAGAGAGGCGAGTGCATCGGGTGGCCGCCCGCCTCGAGGAGCCGCTTCCTGGGGATGTGGACCATCTCCGGCTTCTTCCGGCAGCAGGCGGCCAACGCCTCGACCGTTTCGATCTGGGTCAAGGGCCTCGGGTTGGCGATATTGAAAGCGTGGCCGACGGCGACCGGGGAGGTCATCGCGGCCAGGCAGGCCGCCACGACGTCCTTCACATAGACGAACTGCATCAGGCGCCTGCCATCGCCGGGTATGATCAGGGGACGGCCCAGGCGCAGGCGGTCCCAGAAGAACTGCTCGCGGTAGAACGGGTTGCCGGGGCCGTAAATAAAGGGCGGGCGAAGAGTGACCACGGGGAAGCCGTCGCGCTGGTGAAGCCGGAACAACGCCCGCTCGCTCATGGCTTTGTTGCGAACGTAGGAATCGGCGTGATCGTCGGGCGCCAGCGCGTCGCCTTCCTGGTGGTTCAGTCCGTCGCCATAGGCGGCCACCGACGACATGAACACATAACGGGACAGGCTGTTGGCGGAGGCCACTTGACGCGCGGTGGCGACGACCTGGGCGGCGGTGGTGCCGCGCTCCCAGTCGTAGACATTGTCAAAGACAACGTCGAAATGGCGGCCCTGCAACGCGTTCTTGAGAGCAGCGGCGTCGTTGCGGTCCGCCATAATATTCCCGACTTTCCTGCCGAAGTCGTGCCCGCCCTTGCGGTGCAACACCGTCACCTCGTGACCGCCCTTGACGAGCGCTTTCACGAGTTCGCGGCCGACGAAAAGCGTGCCGCCGATGACGAGGACTTTCATAGCTGGCCGGGAACGGACCGCGCCGCCGCGGATCAGTCGTAGTACTCGAGTCCGAGGTGGGTGATCAACTCCTCACCCATGAGATGGCGCAGGCGGTTCTTGAGCTTCATCAGCTGAATGAAGATATCGTGCTCGGGGTAGAGGCCCGGAGCGGTCATCGGAGCCTTAAAGTAGAACGACAACCACTCCTGGATCCCGCGCATGCCGGACCGCTGGGCCAGGTCCAGAAACAGGACGAGGTCGAGCACGATCGGCGCGGCCAGGATGGAATCCCGGCACAGGAAGTCGATCTTGATCTGCATCGGGTAACCGAGCCAACCGAAGATGTCGATATTGTCCCAGCCTTCCTTGGCGTCGCCCCGGGGAGGATAGTAATTGATCTTTACGGAGTGATAGAGGTTCCGGTACAGATCCGGATAGAGTTCCGGCTGGAGGATCTGGTCGAGGACGGAAAGCTTGGTTTCCTCCTTCGTCTTGAAGGAGTCCGGGTCTTCGAGGACCTCGCCGTCGCGGTTGCCGAGAATGTTGGTCGAGAACCATCCGGAAACGCCCAGCATGCGCGACTTGAAACCGGGCGCGAGCAGGGTCTTCATGAACGTCTGGCCGGTCTTGAAATCCTTGCCGCATACCGGAAGCGAGCGGTCCCGGGCGAGGTCGAGCAACGCCGGGATGTCGTGGGTCAGGTTGGGAGCGCCGTTGGCGAACGGCACGCCGGAACGCAGGGCGGCGTAGGCGTAGATCTGGGAAGGAGCGATCTCCGGATCGTTGGCCAGGAGTCCGGCCTCGAAGGCGGCGATCGACTGGTGAACCGCGGACGCCTTGCGGTGCACCTCCGTGGATCCGCACCAGATCATGGCCAGACGGGTGCAGCGGTTGCGGGCGCGGAAATCGGCGATGTCTTGAATGAGCGCCTCGGCGAGTTCGCGTTTGTTGGCGGCCTTCTTGACGTTCGGCCCGTTGATCCGCTTGACGTAGGCCTGGTCGAAGACAGCCTTCATCGGCTGGATTCCCTCGAGGAAGCCTTTCACCTGCGAAAGGTGGCCGGTGTCGAGAACCTTGGCGTTGGCTGCGGCCTGGTAGGCGTTGTCTTCGTAGATGTCCCAGCCGCCGAACACGAGGTCGTCCAGGCGGGCCAGAGGGACGAAGTCACGGATATAGGGCGAGCGGGATTCGGTCCGCTTGCCGAGGCGGATGGTCGCCAACTGGGTGAGCGAGCCGACGGGCAGGGCCTGGCCGCGCCGCACCAGTTCGACGCCCGCCATGAATGTCGTGGCGACGGCGCCGATGCCCGGGACGAGAATTCCGAGTTTGCCCTCGGCGGGGGCGATACTTGTGTTACTGGTTGGCAAAGAGAATGGCTCCTGAAGGGGACGGAACGCGCTTGTCGCGCGTACGAGAGATCAAGGTCAGCACTGGGGATGAGCAACTACCAAATGTTATCCTAACATTGATGCAGCCCCGCAGTGGAGGACCGATCTCCGTGCTGCTTGCCGACGACGAGCAACTGGCGCTCGACGAACTCAACTTCCTCCTGAAAGAGCACCCTGAGATCGAGGTGGCCGGAACCGCCTCCAACGGCCTGGAGGCTCTGAAACTCATCGGCGAGTTGGAGCCCGATCTGGTGTTTCTCGACGTCCAGATGCACGGCCTGGACGGGATCAGCGTCATTCGCCGCGTGAGATCTGAAGCGGAGCACCAGCCCTACTTCGTCCTGGCCACCGCCTACGACCAGTACGCCGTCGACGCCTTCGAACTGGAGGCGATGGACTATCTGCTCAAACCGGTCGAGAAGGAGCGCCTTGCTCAGACGATTGCGCGGGCCCAGGCCTGGCTCGCCGGCCGCGCGCAGCTTTCTCCCGAGGAGCAGCCGGAATCACGGGGCCCCGCGCTGCGCAGCAAGATCATGGTGAGGACGCAGGGCCGGAACTTCGTGGTCGACGCCAACGACATGATCTACGCGACGATTGACGACGGCCTGATCACCATCGTGACGTCGCAACTGGAGGGAGCCTCCAACTACCGGACCATAGAGGAGTTGCAGTCAAACCTGGACCCGTCGATATTCTGGCGGGTACACCGCTCCTACCTGGTCAACATCAACCGGATACGGGAAGTGATTCCCTGGTTCAAATCCAGCTTCCAGCTGCGGATGGATGACCGGAAACAGACCGAGGTACCGGTCAGCAGGGTCCAGACGAAGCGCCTGCGCACCCTCCTGAAGCTGTGATGTACTGGTAGGTGCATGAACGGAGCGTTCGAGTTTCTCCGGTGGAGGAGCGTGCAGTTGGCGACGGTCCTGCTGGTGGCGCAGGGAGCGTACTACTACACCCGGATCCGGTCGGTGGAGGCCGTTCCACCGGTGCCCGCCCTGGCCGATTTTCCGAAAGACTTCGAGGAGTTCAAGTTCCTTCAGGACGGCGTGGTGGACCCGGAGACGCAGTCGGTCCTGCAAGCTGATGACGTACTGAACCGATTTTACAGCCGGCCGCAAGCGGCTTCGCCCTTCAATCTCTTTGTCGCCTATTTCAAGACGCAGCGGCGGGGTGTCCGGCCGCACTCGCCCATGAACTGCATGCCCGGAGCAGGCTGGCTCTGGCTCGAAAAGACCTTTCATCCAATCCGGGTGAACGGGCTTGCCGAGCCGATCGTCGTCAACCGGCACATCATCTCGAAGGGAAATTCAAAACAGCTGGTGCTGTACTGGTACCAGTCGGCCGGCCGGGTTGTGGCGAGCGAATACAGCGCGCTTTTCTACTCGATCCTGGATTCCGCCCGCTACAACCGCAGCGACACGGCCATCGTGAAGGTGACCATTCCCATTGAGCGGACCGATGAGGACGCGGAAGCCGCGGCTGTGAAGTTTGTCCAGTACACATTCCCGCATCTGGTGAAGTACTTTCCCGTCTAGAGGCCGGCGATTGATGAGAGCGCTCGTAGCCGAAATCCCGTCCCGCGCCGGGACCTGGCCTCGCCGGGTCCCAAGCGCCCCCGCCACACTCGCGGCATTACTGACGGTCTTTCCCGTCAACCCGCTGGGTGCGGCGACGCTCGAAGTGGGTCCGGGCAAGCGGTATTCGAAGCCATGCGATGCGTTCCGCGCGGCTGGCCCGGGCGACGTCGTTGAGATCTCAGGGAGCGTCTACGAAGGCGACGTCTGCGTCATCACGGCCCCGAATCTCACCGTGAGAGGCGTGACCACACCGCGGCCCCACATCAAGGCGGCGGGAGCGGCGGCGGAGGCCAAAGGGATCTGGGTGATCCGGACGTCGGCGCGCTCGTTCACGGTGGAAGGCATCGAATTCAGCGGAGCGCAGGTTCCAGACCGTAACGGCGCCGGGATCCGGAGCGACCCGGACCTGACGCTGACCATACGGGACTGCCACTTTCACGACAACGAGATGGGGGTCCTGACGGCGGATTCCCGGTCGCACGACGTCACCATCGAGAACTCGATTTTCGAGGACAACGGCGATCCCACTCCCGCCGGGCAAGCGCACAACGTCTACGTGAACGGAGCCCGCCGGCTGACGTTCCGGGGTAACTACTCGCGGCGGTCCCGGTATGGGCAACTGCTCAAGTCGCGGGCCACGGAGAACTACATCCTCTACAACCGCCTGACCCAGGAGAACGGCAACGGCTCGCGCGAGATCGATATCTCCAACGGCGGCCTGACCTACGTGATCGGCAACGTCATCGAGCAGGGTCCGCAGTCGCAGAATCCCAACCTGCTCGGCTATGCGCCGGAGGGATTCGACCAGTTCCATCCCAGCTCCCAGCTCTACGTGGTCAACAACACGTTCGTCAACCGCATGTCCGGACGCGTGGAGTTCGTCTGGGTGAATCCGGCGGCCACGGCCAAGGCGGTTCTGCGCAACAACATCTTCTCCGGCGGCGGGATCGTAGTGAACCAGGCCGACGCGATCCAGGAAGGCAACTTCACAGGCGACCCCAGTTTCACGAATCCGTCCGCCTACGATTTCACGCTGCGGGCCGGCTCGGCGGCCATCGACGCCGGCGTGGATCCGGGCTCGGGTCCGAATTTCTCACTGCGCCCGACACTGCACTACCGGCATCCGGCCTGCGGAAGCGGGCGGAGCGTAGTGCGCCAGATCGACGCGGGAGCCTACGAATTCGGCTCGGAGTCGGGCCAGCCGGAGGGTCCGCCACGGTGCCGGGCGGCGTTCTCGCCGGTCGCGGTGGCGCACGGCGCGAGTTTTTCGAGCGACGCGCTCGCCCCGGGGATGATCGCATCGCTGTTCGGCAGCGACTTCGCCACCGACCCGCTCCAGTCGACCGCCACCCCTTTGCCAACGCAGCTTGGCGACGTCCGCATCACAGTGAACGCCGTCCCGGCGCCGCTGTTCTTCGTGACGCGGGGCCAGGTAAACTTCCAGATTCCGTGGGGACTCGACCTGGGGGAAGCTCTGGTCCAGGTGACCGTAGGCGGTGTGGCCAAGCCGGGCGCCTGGATCCGTCTCCAGGCATCCGCTCCGGGCATCTTTCTCTTCGACGGCGACCGCGCCCTGGCGCAGAATCAGGACTACTCCCTCAACACGGCGGCCAACGGCGCGCCGCCCTCGAGCTATATCACGGTGTACCTGACCGGACAGGGGCCCTTGTCCCGGTTTTTGGCGACCGGTGCGGCAACGCCGGCCTTCGCCTTGTATGAGGCGACGCTGCCCCGTTCGGCGACAATCGGCGGGCGCGAGGCGGAGGTCGCGTTCCTGGGGATGACGCCCGGGCTCGTCGCCGTCGCACAGGCGAACATTCGGGTCCCGGAAGGACTCGCTCCAGGGGATCACCGGATCGCTGTCACGGTGGGCGGGGTCTCAAGCAACGCTCCCCGCGTCACCGTGGCTCCGGTCACGCCGTGAAGGACCACAAAGCTCATTGATGCCGCACTCCCATCCCCCCCTTTCGCCGCCTCCCGCCCCGCGGCGCCGGTTTCCGACCTGGCTCATTCCGCTGCTCGGATACTCGGTCTCGGTGGCTTGCCTGGTGTGGGTGTACCGCGGCTTCGACTGGAAAGACGAGTTGCAGAGACTCGCCCAGATCGAATGGGGCTGGGTCACGCTGGCCGTCGTCTCCGACATTGCCGTGTACGTCTGCCAGGGAGTCCGCTGGACCACGCTGCTGCGGCCGCTGACGTCCATCTCGATGTGGAAGACCACGCAGGCGGTCTACATCGGTCTGTTCGCCAATGAGGTGCTACCGTTCCGCAGCGGCGAGGTGATCCGCTGCTATTTGCAGCGGCGGTGGACGGGCCTGCCGCTTTCCGTCGTCATCTCCTCCGCCGTCATCGAGCGGATTCTGGACGGACTCTGGCTGTTCATCTTCTTCTGGCTGGCCAGCCTGTACGTGGAACTGCCCGCCGGGCTGGAATGGGCAAGCCGCGTGCTGCTGGCGGTGGTGGCCGCCGCCGGCGCGCTGCTCGCCTTCGCGGTGCTGCGGAATCACCACGCGTCAGCGGCGGCGTCATCGAGCCGCTGGAAGTCCTGGCTGACGCCGCTGATCGACGGCGTGCACGTGATGGGACGGTCGGCGACATTTCCCGCCGCCGTCGTCCTGAGTTTCCTGTACCTGGGCTTGCAGGTTCTGCCACTCTATTTTCTGACCCAGGGCTACGGCCTGAATCTGAGCTTCTGGGCCGCCGGCGTGGTCCTGGTGGTGCTGCGGCTGGGGACCGTTCTGCCGCAGGCGCCCGGCAACGTCGGCAGCTTTCAGGCGCTGGCGATTCTGGGGCTGGGGCTGTTCGACGTGCCAAGAGCGGAAGCCACGGGTTTCGCCACGCTGGCGTTCCTGGTGGTGACCATGCCGCTTTGGCTAGGCGGCTTCGTCGCCCTGCTGCTGACGCGGATGCGGCTCGACGATATCCACCGGGACGCGCACGACAGCATGTCGCAGGTCTGAACCGCGCACCCGGGGACAGCCGTTCCGCCGCAGGGGCGAGACTTCAAAACAGCAGCTTCAGAGCGAACTGGATCTGCCGCGGCGTGCGTTGGAGGGTCACCTCGCTGCCGGCGCTGTTGATGCGCCCGGAATTGACCGCTCCGATGCCCGCCACCGGCTGGTTGAACTGGGGCGTGTTGGAGATATTGAACGCCTCGGTGCGGAACTGCACTTTGTACTTCTCGCGGACCACGAAACTCTTGAACAGAGAAAAGTCGAGCGCCTTGGTGCCCGGTCCGCTGAGGATGTTGCGGCCGCCGTTGCCGTACTGGCGGAATCCCGGGTTGGCGAACGCCTCGACGTCGAACCAGCGCTCGATCCGGCGCTCGGCGGGCGGCAGGTTTCCGTCGCGCAGACGGTCCGCGCGGGTGCCCTCGCCGATGTTCAACGTGTTGGCTCCGGCGTTCACCGAGAACGGAAATCCGGTGTAAAGAGACAGGGCGCCGTTGATCTCCCATCCTCCGTAGAAGCGCTTCCTGGCGAAGGGAAGCTCGTAGCCGAAAGTGACGCGCGCCATGTGACGGACGTCTGTTTCGCCGTTCCCGCGCGCGCCGCGAAGATAGGAGACCGGCAGGAGCGACACATCGCGGTCGTCGATCAGGTGGGCCCAGGTGTAGGCGAACTGATAGTGCATCGAGTTGGCCCACCGCTTCACGAGAGTCGTCTGGAGCGAGTGATAGGTTGAGTTGCCGCGGCTCTGATAAATCGAAACAACGCCATGGTTCGGCCAGCGGCGGCGCAGGTTCACCGGGCCGTCGCCGGGAACGGCCTGGTTGAAGTTGATGCCGGCGTACTGTTCGACTCCGGGCAGCAGACCGGTCCCCTTGGTGCCGATGTAGGCCGCCGTGAACTGCTGCGAACCCCAGAGTTGGCGCTGGAGCGCGAGGTTCCATTGCTGGATGTAGGGGATCTTGAGGTCCGGGGCGATGCCTGTGCGGTTCTGGTTGGGCTGGTTCGGATCGGTGGTGCGAAGCGGACCCTGGGAGATGGAGCGGGCGCCGGCGAAGTCATTCTGGTTGTTGTCGACGAGGCTGTTCATGAACAGCGGAGGATTGGAAGCCAGGCTCGCGCCGATGTGCACTGGGATCAGCGAGTAGTAGATTCCGTACGCGGCGCGGAGCACGGTCATTCCGCCAAGCTGGTAGGCCAGTCCCGCACGGGGGCCCCAGTTGTTCCGGTCGGTGGGCACGCCGCTGCGGGTGGGAAACTTTCCGGCGCCGATGGGGGCGGGCTGGCCGGTGTCGAGGTCGAACTGGAGCATACGATTGGCGACCTCGCGCTGCGGGTAGTCGAGCGGAAGTTCGTAGCGGAGGCCGAGGTTGATGGTCAGCCTGGGCGTGACCTTCCAGTCATCCTGGATGTACCATGCCCAGTCGGACCGGCGGAGTCCGCGCGTGCCGGCCAGACCGTTGACGAGAATGCGTTGCGGCTTGCCGAGCAGGAAATCGGCGCCGCCGTAGCCCGTGTTGGCCGGCGCGGCGGGGTTCGACGTGTACAGCGTGGAGAAGGTGAACTGGCCGCGCGTGAACGAGGCCTGGTGCGCGTTGGTCTGGCGGAAGACGACGTTGAACCCCACCTTCAGACTGTGCTTGCTGAAGATCGCGTCCAGATTGTCGCCGTATTCCGTGTTCTGCGAGACGATGATCGCGGGCACGTTGTCCTTGGCGCCGAGCGTCTCAAACCCGCCGATGGCGAAAGCGGGCAGACCGTTGGTCAGCTCGTCGACGTTCACGTTGGGAATGCCCAGTTCCTCGGCCCACTTGCGTCCTCCGTTCTGCTCGAAGGTGAGAATCGGCTCGCGCGAGATGCCGAACCGCGCCTGGTTGATCATGCGTGGCGAGAAAACGTGGGTATGCGAGAGCACGCCCTGCGTGACGGGAATGCTGACGTCATGATACGGCGTGGCCACCGGACCCAGAGCGCGGGTGTTGAGGAAGTTGGACCGGCCGCGCGTGAGGCGGAAATAGGCGCGCGAGCCGGCGTTGAAGTCGCGGTCGATCTTGACGCTGCCCTGATCAGAGTCGCGCGTATCGCTCGGGTTGAGCAGATGGTTCACCGCGACTCCGGGCTGATTCGGCGCCGGGTAGAGATTGATCAGGTTGCGCGAAATCGGGTTGATCCGGGAGGCGGGAATGACGTTGTTCGGGAAGAGGTCCCGGACATTGCCGCGCTGGGTGAGCGGATCATAGATCCGGATGGCGTTACGGACAAGGCGCGGGGCGTCGAGAAGTTCGCTGAAGTCGCCGGTGCGCATGGCGGCGCTCGGCACGGTGGTGTTGAAAGTAAGCCCCTGCCGGCTCCGCTGGCCCTCGTAGGACAGGAAGAAGAAGGTTTTCGAGTTGATGGGACCTCCCAGGGTGCCCCCGAACATGTTGCGCCTCAGGGGAGGCTTTTCGCCGACAGCGAAGAAGTTCCGCGCGTCCAGAGAGGAGTTGCGCAGGAACTCGAACAGCACGCCGTGGAACTGGCTGGTGCCCGACTTGTACCCCACCTGAATGGCGCCGCCGGAACGGCCAAACCGGGCGTCCGGAACGGATGTGTCGATGCGGTACTGCTCCATCGCTTCGAACTCGGGGTAGTTGATCAGCCCCCATCCCTGGTGGTTGTTGTTGTTCTGCAACCCGTCAACCAGGAAATTGTTGTCGCCGAAGCCGGAACCGTTGACGACGTTGGAAACGTTGCCGCGCTGCTGGGATAGCGCGAGATTCAGCTTGACCGGCTGGCCAGGAACCACGCCGGGCGTGAATCGAACCAGTTCGGCGAAGTTGCGGCTGTTGACGGGAATGGACTTGATCTCCTGCTCGGAGCGCTGCGTCGAGATGGTTGTTGTTTCCGTCTGGAGCACAGGGGCGAGTTCCTGAACGGTGACGGACTCATTCACCGCGCCGACTTCGAGCGAAAAGTTGACGCCGAGCCGTTCGGCAACGTTGAGCTGCACCACGCGCGCCACACCCCGGAAGCCGGTGTGGACCGCCTCGACGCGATAGGTCCCGGCGGGCATCGGCGGGCTCACGTACAGGCCCGAGTCGTTGGTCGTCAGTTCGACGCGGGCGCCCGTTCCGGTGTTGAGCACAGTGACTCGAGCGCCGGGAACGACGGCGCCCCCATTATCCTGGACGACGCCGGTCAGCACCCCGGTGTCCACCTGGGCGGACAGGGGGAGGAAGAAAACGAGTACGATGGCTACCGTCGCGCGAACGAACATGACTTGGCCCCTTTCTTTCGTGAACGCCCCTTTGGTCTATCACGTTCCCCGGCGGGCCGCAACTGCGGGCGGAGGGACGGAGGCGGCGGCGAGCGCCCTTGGCGGGAGAACGGGCCGAAGCGCGGGCGCGGGCACGGCGTTGTAAACTGGGCAAACGGCGCCTATATGGTACTTACCCGGCAAGATCTTATTGAATGCCTCCAGAAAGAGGTGCGGATTCTCGTCCACTTGTGCGGCAAGGTGAAACCGGAGATGCTCGACTACCGGCCCACTCCAAAGCAGCGCAGCACCATAGAACTGTTACGCTACCTCACGGTGATGGGTCCCGTTCTGGTCCGGTCGATTCAAAAAGGGGCGTTCCTCGAACAGGAATGGGGCGCCGCCCAGGCAAAGGCGGACGCCTCGGATTTCGAAGCGATCGTAAAGAGCATCGAGTCGCAATCGGCCTTCTACGCGGAGGCTCTCAACAGCTTCTCCGACGAGGAACTGCGGGGCGAAATTGAGCTGTTCGGCATGAAGGCCCGGCGTGGCCCGATGCTGGTGGACCTGGTCGTGTGCGGCCACGCCGCCTACCGGACGCAGCTGTTTTGCTACCTGAAGGCCTGCGGCCGCGACGAACTCAACACGCTGAATCTCTGGGCGGGGATCGACGGGCAGATGTAGGCGGGCGCAAGGCTGGCCGGCGCCGGTCAGCCGCCGGCGAGGACCTCGTAGGATTGAGGTCCGCAGATGCGCTCGACCTCGGCCACGAACTCCTTGTCGGGGCGGACGCGTGACGTAATGTCCATGATCAGCGAGAAATCGCGGGGCTTTTCGAGCCGCAGCCGCACCTCGGCGTCTCCCTGTTTCCGCTCGAACAGCTTCGTCAGCTCCGCCGCGCGGTCATCGCCTTTGCCATTGAGCAACACGCGGATCGAGATGAGCCGGGGGAGGTCCACGCGGGCCAGGTTCAGCGGCGTGATCTCCTTCACGCTGATCCGCGGCGCGGCGTTCTCCTCCGGCAGCGCCAGCCCGCGGACGAGCACGGCCTGGTCGTCGGCGAGTTCCTTGGCGAGGTTTTCGTAGGCGGCCGCGAACACCATGCACTCGGCCTGTCCGTACCAGTCTTCCAGCTGGAACATCGCCCACTGCCTGCCTTCCTTGTTCCGGCGCTTCTGGATGTTGGTGATCACGCCGCACAGCCGGACCTCGGCGTTGCGCTCCAGTCCTTCAAGGTTGGAGGTGTTGTGAGTGGCGAGGTCCGGAATCCTGTCGCTAAACTCGTCCAGCGGATGGCCGGTCACATAAAACCCGATCGTCTCTTTCTCTCCGGCCAGTTTCTCCTTGGGAGTCCAGTCGGGCACGTCCGGCAGAGGGATTTCGGGCGCCGCCTCGGTCTCCATGAATCCGAACAGCCCCGCCTGCCCGCTCTGCCGGTCGCGCAGCGCGCGCTGCCCTGATTCGAGCGAGCGGTCCAGGATCGCGAACAACTGCGCGCGGTTGCCCTGGAGCGAATCCATCGCGCCCGCCTTGATGAAGCTTTCAATCATGCGCCGGTTGATCGCCGAAATATCGACCTTCTCGCAGAACTCCGGCAGCGTCCGGAACCGGCCGCCGGCGGCCGCGCGCGCCTTCAGGATCGCCTCGACGGCGGAGGCGCCGACGTTCTTGATGGCGCCCAATCCGAACCGGATCGCTTCGCCGTCGGGCGTGAAGTTCAACTCGCTGGCGTTGACATCGGGCGGCAGAACCCTGATGCCCATGTCCCGGCACTCGTTGATGTACTTGACCACCTTGCCCGAGTTGCCCGTTTCCGACGTCAGCAGAGCGCTCATGAACTCGATGGGGTAGTGCGCCTTCAGGTAGGCGGTGACGTAGGCGAGATAGGCGTAGGCGGCCGAGTGCGACTTATTGAAGCCGTAGTTGGCGAATTCGGCCATCAGGTCGAAGAGCTTTTCGGCCTTCTTTTCCGGAATCCCCTTCTCCCGCGCGCCCGCGAGGAAACGGACCCGCTGCGCGTCCATCTCCTCGCGCTTCTTCTTGCCCATCGCGCGGCGCAGGATGTCGGCCTCGCCGAGCGAGTACCCCGCCACCAGACTGGCGATCTGCATCACCTGCTCCTGGTAGACAATGACGCCGAACGTCTCTTCAAGAATGCTCTTGAGTTGCGGCAATTCATACTGCACCTGTTTGCGGCCGTGCTTGCGATCGATGTAGTCGTCGATCATCTTCATCGGGCCCGGCCGGTAGAGGGCGTTCAGGGCGATGAGATCGGTCAGTCGGTCCGGCACGTAGCGCCGAAGAATGTCCTTCATGCCGGCGGACTCAAACTGGAACACGCCGGACGTATATCCCTTGGAAAAGATCTGGTAGGTCTTCGGGTCGTCGAGCGGCAGGTCCTCGACGGCGACCTCTACGCCGCGATGGCGCCGGATCAGCTCGATGGCGTCGTGCACGATGGTGAGCGTCGTGAGCCCGAGGAAATCCATCTTCAGCAGGCCGAGCTTCTCCAGTCCAACCATGTCGAACTGCGTCACAACTTCGTCCCGGTTGGTCTTGTACAGCGGGACCAGTTCCTTGAGCGGCGTCGACGAGATCACCACACCGGCCGCGTGCATTCCGGCATTGCGGGCGAGCCCTTCGAGCCTGGTGGCGAGCGTGAGGACCTGGTCCACCCGCTTGTCCTTGGCCCGCAGTTCGCCAAACGCCGGTTCGGCTTCGAAGGCGTCTTTGAGCTTGATATTCAACGGCTGCGCCGGCACCAGCTTGGTGAGCTTGTCGACTTCGGCGAACTCGAGGTCGAGCACGCGGCCCACGTCCTTGATCGCGGCGCGCGCGCCGAGCGTTCCAAATGTGATGATCTGGGCGACGAAGTCGCGGCCGTACTTCTCGGTGACGTACTGAATGACCTCGCCGCGCCGGTTGGTGCAGAAATCGATGTCGATGTCCGGCATCGAAATCCGTTCCGGATTGAGGAATCGCTCGAACAGCAGACCGTATTCGAGCGGGTCCACGTCCGTGATGCCCATGGCGTAGGCCACCAGCGACCCGGCGGCCGACCCGCGACCCGGCCCCACCGGGATGCCCAGCGATTTCGCGTGACGGATGAAGTCCCAGACGATGAGAAAGTATCCCGAGAACTTCATCTGCTGGATCATCCGGATCTCGTTTTCGAGCCGCTCGACGTACTCTTCCAGCCGGTGCCGGAGCCGGCCCTGCGCGGCGCGCGCCTCCAGTCTCCCCCGCCGCTGCTCGAATCCCTGCCGGGCGACATAGGCGAAGTAGGAGTCGGGCGTGTGCTGGCCGGGCACGGCGAACCGTGGAAACGGCTCCTTGACCTGCTCGAGCTGAACGCGGCAGCGCTGCGCGATCTCCCACGTCCGGTCGAGCGCGTGTTCCACTTCGCCGAACAGCTCCATCATCTCGGCGCGCGACTTCACATAGAAGGCCGGCTGGGAGAACTTCATCCGGCCTTCGTCGCTCAGGGTCTTGCCCGTGTTGATGCAGATGAGCACTTCCTGCGCCAGCGCGTCGTCCTTTTGCAGGTAGTGCGAATCATTGGAGGCGACCAGCGGAATCCCGGTCTCCTGCGACATGCGGTAGAGGGCCGGCAGGACAATCCTGTCCTGGTCCAGCCCGTGGTCCTGAATTTCGAGAAAGAAGTTCTCCTTCCCGAACAGGTCCGAATACTCGTAGGCGAGCCTCCGTGCGTCCTCGTATCGCTCCGAGAGGATCGATTCGTTGATGTCGCCGCGCAGGCAGGCTGACATCGCGATGAGGCCTTTCGCGTGACGGGCGAGCAGATCCTTGTCGATGCGCGGCTTGTAGTAGAAGCCGTCGAGAAACGACGACGAAACCAGATGGCAGAGGTTCTTGTAGCCGTCCTGGTCCTGGCACAGCAGCACGAGATGGTTGTAGCGGTTGGACTCGTTTTTGATGGCGCTCGACTGCTGCGTGACATAGACCTCGCAGCCAATCACCGGGTGCACTCCGTTGGCCTTGGCGGCATTGTAGAACTCGACCGCGCCGAACAGGTTTCCGTGGTCCGTCATCGCCACAGCCGGCTGGCCCATGCCCGAGACAAGCTTCATCAGACGGCCTGTATCGCAGGCGCCGTCAAGCAGGGAGTAGTCGGTGTGGCAGTGGAGATGGACGAAGGGCTTGTCAGCCATGTCGATGTGGAGGTTCCCGCGTTCATTTTAGCAGCGCGGGCGCAGCCGATGATATCATCCTGAACATCGATGAACCGCAGGACCTTTCTCAGCACCGCCGCCGGTCTTCAGGTTGCCGCCGCTCGGGGATTCGCGGCTCAGGCCCGCAGGCCGCCGAACTTTCTCGTCATCCTCGCCGACGATCTGGGAGCCAAGGAACTGGCCTGCTACGGCAACCGGAAGCACCGTACCCCGAACCTGGACAGGCTCGCGCAAACAGGAGTCCAGTTTCTGACCTGTTACGCGACGCCGATCTGCCATCCCACCCGCGTCGAGATCCTGACCGGACAGTACGGCCATCACAACGGAGTGCACAACTTCGCCAACCGGCGCGGCGGTCCGGAGCCGGATTCGCCCGCCGAGGACATCGGCCGGAACCACGTCACTTTCGCCGAGATCGTGAAGGAGCGCGGCTATGCCACTGCCATCGCCGGCAAGTGGCAGCTCTCCGGAAAACAGCCGGACCTTATCCGCGAATGCGGCTTCGACGAGTATTGCATGTGGGCGTTCGAAGAATACCTCGCGGAGAAGGACCGACCCAAGTACCGGGCGCGAGAGCGCTACTGGCATCCGGCGGTGATCCGCAACGGCGACTTCATCGAGACGACGGCGAAACAGTACGGCCCCGACATCTTCAGCGACTATGTGGTTGATTTCATAAAGCGGAAACGCGACTCTCCCTTTCTGGCGTACTATCCGATGGTGCTAACCCATGGTCCGCACGCGCCGTCGCCGGACACGGTGAAATCGGAGGAGGACAAGTTCAAAACGGGCAGGCAGAACTACAAGGCCTGCGTTGAGTACATGGACAAAATTGTCGGAAAGCTCGTGCGCGCGCTCGAGGAGAACGGACTTCGCGACAACACGATCATCTTTTTCACAGCGGATAACGGGACCGCGGGAGAAGGCAAGGGGGACGCGACGGAACTCGGCGCGCGCGTGCCGATGATCATCAACGGCGCCGGAATCCAGGCCCGGGGCGCGACCGGGGAACTGACGGACCTATCCGACGTGCTGCCCACGCTCGCCGCGTTCGCCGGCGCGAAGTTGCCGAAGGGCAAGCCGATCGACGGGCGGTCGCTGGCCGGATTTCTGAAAGGCGAATCCCCCGCGCCCCGCGAGTGGGCCTACAGCTACATCGCGGACCGCCGCATTCTCCGCACCAGGCGCTACCTGCTCGAGGACAATTCGCCGCTCCACTGGGGCACGCTGTTCGACTGCGGAACAAGCCGGGATGGAACGGGGTACCGCGACGTGACGAAGTCGTCCGATCCCGAGGTGATCGCGGTCAAGGAGCAGTTCGACCGGATTCTCTCGGACATGCCCGTACCCTTCGTTCCCGAGGAAGGCCATCCGGCTGAGCTCAAGACGGCTCGGCGCCGCAAGCAGGCGTAGGCGCCGGACGGATCCCCGCATCTCCGGCTGCTTCCGCGGCGCGGGAAGACTCAGCGGAGCAGAAGCGGCTCGTAGGGGCCGATGGTGACGGTGCGTCCGTCCTGGAGCCGGACGGAGGCAGGCCGGCCGTCGAAGTTCAGCAGAGCCAGTCCGCCGTTTTCGAGGACGCTCCAGTACACGGCGGAAGGCTTCTCCATGGAGAGCGCGGAGCGGATGCGCGGGTTGATCGACGGCATCGCGCGCAGCGTGTCGCGGATGAACTCCGCGAAATGCCGGCTGGGAATCAGGTCGCCGTTCCAGACAATCGCTCGGCCCTTGCCCGTGTCGCCGGACATCCATCGCTGCGCGATCGAGGAATCGCCCTCGACAGTGGAAGGAACGCCCCGCGGGCGAGGCGCAAAGATCACAGCGCCGCCCTCTCTCACCCATCGGTCAATCCGCTCGAGGACGGTCTTTTCGGTGACGGCGCCCCACAGGAACACGAGCACCTTGAAGCGGGCCAGCGCCCCGTCCCCGATCATCTGTTCGCTCGCGTAGTCGAAGTCAAGTTCTTCCCGAAGGGCCCGGCCGACGGTGAAGAACGTCGACGCCCAGCGATACCGCAACACTTCGTCGTCGAGTTTGATCGCCGTGTCAGGGTAGAAGGCGGCCACTTCGATCACGGGCCTCGCTCTCTGGTCGAGGAGAGCGGAGTGGCGCAGCCACGCGTCGATGGCCTGGTCGTTTGAAGCAAGGTTCGAGATGTAGTAGAACAGGTGCACGGCGCCGTTGGTGACGGTGTTGTACAGACGCGCCATCACTCCGCGTTTGCTGCCGTATCCGCCGGGCTCATAGCCCAGATGCGCGCCGTAGAATCGGGCCGCCGAGGACGCCATCCGCGTGATGGTGAAGTTGTCCGCGTAGTCGTCGCTCTCATTGGTCAGGCGGATGCCTCCCTTGATCCTCGCCATCGAGCGGGCCTGGAAGCTGTAGTCGGTGCCGATCGGCACGGGACCCCAGCCTCCTGACGACTGGTGGATCTGCGCGTCCGGAAGAGATTCGCGGGCCCAGACGGCCCACTTCTCGCACCAGTCGCTCATGGCGCCCATGTACCAGTCGGCGAAATCGATCCGCATGCGGCGCGTCGCAGCCGTTTCGGGAAGGAAAGTCTGCACGGCGTCGAACGAGGGGAACCGCTGGCCCCAGGCTTCGTTCAACTTCGCGAGATCGCCGCCGTAGCGGCTGCGGACGGACTCGCGAAACGAGGCGCGCGCCATCTCGTCGCCGGCCCAGTAGCCGATGTGCGTGTGGCTCTGCCTGAATCCGTAGCCGGGCCCGCGCGCCGGATACTGCGCCTCGCCGTAATCGCCACTGGGACCCAGCCGGATCCCGAGCAGCGACTTCCTATTCCCGTAATGCCGGCCGAACTCCGCGATGAATCGGCGGGCATAGGTGGCCTGGAACGGATGAAAGATGGACTGCGTGTCGTGAACGATGCCGTGCTCGAGGCACCGGAATCCGTAGCTCTCATTCGATCCGTGCAGCCAGGCCGGCAGCGCGTAGCCGGAGCCGGCGAGCAGCATCGGAAACCACTGAAGCCCGTGCTTTTCGATTTCATCGAGAATCGCGTCGTAGAAACTCCAGTCATAGACGCCCCGCCGGTGTTCCACATAGCCCCAGCGGACGTAGGTCTCCACTCCGTTGAATCCGAGCGCGCGCAGCAGGGGAGCCTGGTTCCGGATGCCGGCGAGAGCGTCGCCGACGCGGTCGCGGGATGTGGCGTCGCCGGGAACGGAGCTGACGCGCTCGGAATGAACCGCGAACTTCGCGGCCGGCTCGACGAGCGGAGCCGGGTCCAGACGGGGCTCTTCGGTGGTGATGACGACGGAGCGCAGCCAGTCCAGTCCCTCGATGCGCAGAGCCGGCGGAACGCCCTTGTCGTAGCGGATCACCGCGGTGCGTTCGCGGCCGGAGTTCACGCGCGCCACACCCCATTGGCGCGTTTCCGGGACGGCGGGCGAAACCGCGATCAGTCCGTGGCCGCGATCGAGAAATCCGATCACGACCCACGCGCCGTGTGCCGGCGGAGAGTCGATTCGCAGCCGGTAGGCGGACCGCGTGTAGTAGTCGCGCGACGGAATGATCCGGGCGGAGGCGGAGGAGGCAGGACCTTCGATCCGCCATTCCGGGCCGCCCTCCAGGCGAATGCCGTTCTCGCGCGGCGCCGGCAGGGCGGCCTCCCACCGCGCCAGTTCTTTCGCCGGGGCGGATGCGGCGATCAGGAGTAGGAGTAAAAGAGCCGGAACTATGTTCACACCACGAGTATTTCAGATTCAGGGCCGGACGAGCGAACCGTCGATGGACCGGACGGTGAATCCGTCCTCCCGGCCCGACGGCGCATCGACGGGATACTTCCGCGCCATCGTCTCGTTGATGTCGATTCCGAGTCCCGGGGCTTCGTTGACGTAGGCGTAGCCGTCCGGGAGCTTCGGCGTGCCGGGCAGCATTTCATGGACGAGTTCAGGCCAGCGGTTCTCCTCCTGGATTCCGAAAGCCGACGACGAGAGGTCGATGTGGCAGGCCGCCGCGAAGTTGACCGGGTCGTTGTCGCCCCCCTCCTGCCACGCCGTGCGCACGCCGAAGGCCTCGCAAAGGGCGGCCACCTTCTTCCCCGCGGTGATGCCGCCGATGGTGGAGATGCGGTGGCGCGCAAAGTCGATGATCCGTTCGGTGATGCACGGCACCCACTCCTGCGGATTGGTGAAGATCTCGCCCATCGCCATGGGCGTGGACGTGACCTGCTTGATGTTGCGGTACCACTGGATGAGTTCCGGCGGCAGGATGTCCTCGACGAAGAACATGCGGTAGGGCTCCATCCGGCGGGCCAGTTCGACGGCCATCGTGGGCGACAGGTGCTCGTGCACGTCGTGAATCAGCTTTACTTCCTTGCCGAGCTTGACGCGCAGGTGCTCGAACAGCCTGGGAATCGCCTCGACGTAGGCTTCCTCGTCGAAGGCGGGTCCATTGAAGCCGCCCTGCACGCGCCGGCCCTGTCCGGGAGGGATCATGCCGCCTCCGCCGTAGCCGCCCATCTGCGCTCGGACGTGGCGGAATCCGCGGTCCATGAAGCTCTTCACGCCGTCGGCCACTTCGTCCATCGTCCGCCCGTCGGCATGGCCGTAGCAGGGCACGGCGTCGCGCACCTTGCCGCCGAGCAGGTCATAGACGGGCATGCCCGCGCGCTTGCCCTTGATGTCCCAGAGCGCCATGTCGAGCCCGGAGAGCGCGTTGTTGAGCACGGTATCGCTGCGCCGGTAGTTTCGATACTGAGTGGCGTACCAGATGTCGTCGATACGGTCGACGTCGCGGCCGGTCCAGAACGGCGCCATGTGTTTTTCGATCGCAGCCGCCACGGTGAACGCCTGGTGGTGATTGCTGGCCGACCCGATTCCGTACAGCCCCGGTTCGCTCGTTTCCACCTTGACAATCACCCATTGGTAGCGCCCGCCGGCCGACGTCATGATCGGGTAGACGCGGCGAATGGTCAGCCTGGGCAACCCGCGCGTCCGCCGGGCATAGGTCTGCTGCGCTTCCTGTTGCGCGGCCGCGGCCGGAGCGGCGGCGATCCCCTCGAGAAATCCGCGTCGTTTCATGACAGGCTATTCTACGCCCGGAACGCCTTCGCCGCGGGAGGCGGGCCATGCGTCGTCGGGCTCCGACAGCTTCGCCGGACCTACCGCGCGGCCGCCAGGCCGCTCTGCCAGTTGACCACGACCGTGAACGGCGCGGTCTCGGCCGTGCTCATCGTCACGGGAACCAGCATTCTCCTGCCGTCCGGCGCAAACGCTCCCAAGGCGGAATCGGGGGGCAGTTCGCCGAACGCCGCCGGCGGCCCCGCCTGGAGCGATCCCGGCCCGGACGCGGAGAGGGCGACCGACATCCAATGGAGGTCGTCGCTCAGGTAAAGCAATCCCTTTGAGTCCGGGCGCCAGCGCGGGGAAACTGACCGGGCGCCGCGGGAGACGAGCCACTTTCCTTCAAGCGACCCGTCGGGACGGAAGCCTCGGACGTAGACTTGTTCCTTCCCCGATTCGTTTGAGAGATAGGCGATCCACCGTCCGTCCGGAGAGAAGACTCCTTGTCCCTCGTTGAAGTCCGTCGCAAGCAGCAGCCGCGGTTTCCGGTCGCCGGTGGAGAGGATCCACATGTCCATCGAATTGTTCCGATCGCGGATGTCGAAGAGCACAAAACGGCCGTCGGGGGACCAACTGGTCGGGTTCGCTGGTTTCAGCGAGGCCATCATCTGTTCCTCCTCCTCGGACCCGTCGGCCCGCTTGCGGTACAGGCCGGTCGCGTCGCGGCCTGACCAGAACACCACCTGCGATCCGTCCGGCGACCAGACAGGCGCCCGGACGTTTCCCTTAAGAGTCAGGCGCGCGGATGCTCCGCGCACAAAATCGACGATCCAGACGTCCCGGTGTTCCTGTTCGATCCTCAACACCGCGGCCCGCGTTCCATCCGGCGCGATCGACACGCCGCCGATGGTCGAGAGGTGTTCAAACGGTTCGCCGGCCACCCCCACGGCCTTCCCGTCCGGACCGAACCAGGTGAGCTGAACCAGGGGATTGGCGTCGCCGCGGTAGACCAGGACATCGGGAGTCGCGGCGAAGAAGCCGCTGTCGAGGCGGTAGCCCACACCGTCCGCGAGCCGCACGGCCTCTCCGGACAGGCGCAGGCGGGCGGCATCGAAGGGTTGGGCAAGGAGGGTCCGCTCACGCTGAAAAACCAGGTATCCGCCGCCGGAACCGGCGTTCGCGGGGACGTAAATGGCGCCCAGAGGCGTGGCGACAATCTGCCGCAGGTCCTGGTTGGCCGGCGCCACGTCGATCGAGCCCGCGTAGATGCCGCGTCTCTCCAGTTTGGGGGACCGGCGGAGGTAGAGAAACCGTCTGCCGTCCGGAAGAAACCACGGCATGAGGTCGCCGGTGAAGCCCGATTCCGGATCGGGCTGGGTGACCGGCGCCGTCGTCCCGTCGAGGGATGAGAGCCGTGCGACGGGTCCATTCCCGCCGCTGCCGATCAGGATCGTTCCTTCGCCGTTCCAACTGCTCCCCACTGCGACTTCCACGTCGCCAGGTCACCTGGCATCCCTCCGGACAAGTCGAACCGCGTCAGCTTGAATCGCTGCTGCACGGCGAGAAAACGCCCGTCCGGAGAGAACGAAAACGGCGTCCCCACCGACTTGTCCGCCCCTTCCAGGCGACGGGACTGCGCCGATCTCAGGTCATGCAGCCAGATCTCCCGGACGCCTCTGAGACCCTTGGCGTAGAAGGCCAGCCGACGCCCGTCCGGCGACAGAGCGAACGTGCCCGTGGGGTCAATGCCCGCCGGCGCCGGCAGCAGGAAGCGAACCGGAGCGGTTGGAAGCGGCGGGGTCTCCCCGAAGTGCACCCACGCCAGCGCGAGCAGGCCGGCGGCCGGCAACGCTGCGGCGATCCAGGGCGCGCGGCGCCGCCAGTGTCCAGCCGGCGGCGCGGTGGCCTGGCGATGGGCCGGCTGCGGAACAGTCTCCGCGCTCTCGGTGAGCCGCTCGCGCAGGCGCCGCAGTTCGATGTGAAGACCGCGGGTGGTGTCGTAACGGTTCGCCGGATCCTTTTCAAGGCACGTCCCGATCGCCCAGCGAAGCGGCGCAGGCACTGAGTCCGGCAGCGGTTCGGGATCTTCCCGGATGATCGCGGTCAATGTCTCGGGAACGCTGTCGCGCTGAAAGGCCCGCCGGCCCGTGGCGAGTTCGTAGAGAATCAGGCCAAAGGAGAACTGATCGCTGCGCACGTCCACCTCTTCGCCCCGCGCCTGCTCCGGACTCATGTAGGCCACCGTTCCCATGACGGTCCCCGGCTGCGTGACGGTGAGCGTCGCCTCATCCTCGCCGGGAACGGCGGTCTGCTTGGCGAGTCCGAAGTCCAGGATCTTCACGCGGCCCGCCTTGGTGACCAGGATATTGTCGGGCTTGAGATCCCGGTGGGCCAACCCGGCCGCATGCGCCGTGGCGAGCCCGTCGGCGATCTGGATGGCGAGATCGAGCAGCTTTCGCGTGTCGTCGGTCGGCCTCACCGGCCCGCCTTCGACGTACTCCATCACGAGATAGTCGGGACCGACGTCGTAGAGCGTGGCGATATTGGGATGGTTCAGGGCGCCGATCGCGCGCGCCTCGCGCTGGAACCGGTCGGAGAAGGCGGCATGGGAGAATTTGATCGCCACCGTGCGCTCCAGCCGCGTGTCGCGCGCTTTCCACACTTCGCCCATGCCGCCCGCGCCAAGCTGCGCGAGAAGTTCGTACGGGCCGACGCGGCTGCCACTGGTCATAAACTTACTAAGGATACCCCCCTGAAAGCCGCTCCGCCGGACGGTCCCCGGGACGTTATACTCACAGGAATCATGTCTCTCGCCGGCCGCATCCGTGACCTGAAAACCGGGTTCACGTCCACCTTCTGGGTCGCCAACACGCTGGAGTTGTTCGAGCGCCTGGCGTTCTATGGGTCGAAGGCCATCCTGGCCGTCTATGTGGCCGAGAAGATCGGCCTCGGCGCGCAACTGGCCGCGACGCTGGTGGGGGCGTTCTCGGGCGTGCTCTACTCCCTGCCGATCGTCGCGGGCACGTTCGTCGACCGCTACGGGTTCCGCCGGACGCTGGCCGCCTGCTTCGCCTTCTTCACCGTGGGCTACTTCCTGATCGGCCTGGCGGGCCTGAGCATGGGACAGCCGGTGGTCGACGTGTTCGGGAAGGGCCCCTACATCACCGGCGTGCTGTTTCTGACCGCCGCCGGAGGGTCCCTCATCAAACCGTGTATCGTCGGCACGGTGGCGAACACGTCGACGGAACAGACCCGTTCGCTCGGCTATTCGATCTACTACACGCTGGTAAACCTGGGCGGTGCGCTGGGTCCGATCCTGGCCTTGCAGATCCGCGAGGGCATGGGAATCGAATATGTGCTGATCATGTCATCGATCACCTCCCTGTGCATGCTCATCGGGACGCTGCTGTTCTTTCGCGAGCCCGTGACGCGCGAACCGGGCGGCCGCAGCCTTCCGCAGGTGTTCCGGGACATGGTGCTCGTCTTCGGCAACTTCCGGTTCATCCTGTTTCTGGTGATCTTCTCCGGCTTCTACATCATGTTCTGGCAGATCTTCTACTCGCTTCCTTTCTACGCCAGGGAGTCGCTGCGGTTCGAACAGTTCGAACTGCTTGAAACCGTCGACGCCGCCACGATCATCCTGCTCACCGTCCCTCTCACCGCGCTGGCCAAGAGCCTGCGGCCGATCACGGCCATGGCCACCGGTTTCGGCATCGCCGGACTGGCGTGGCTGCTGATTCCTCTCGCGCCGTCACCCGGCATGGTGGTAGCCGCCGTGGCTCTGTTCGCGATCGGCGAGGGACTGATGGCGCCCCGGTTTTATGAGTACGTCGCGGGCCTGGCTCCGAAAGAGCAGGTCGGCACATACATGGGATTCGCCTTCCTGCCCGTGGCGATCGGTTCCTTCGCCGCGGGTCCGCTGGCCGGCTGGCTGGTTTCCACCTTTGTGCAGGGCGGCGGCAATCCGCAACACATGTGGCTGGTGGTCTCGGCCGTGGGCCTGGTTTCCACCATCGCCATGATCCTCTACAATGCGCTGCTGGTTCGCGACGGTGATCCCGGCACAGCCCGGGGCTGACCGTGGGTTCTTCGCGGCCAGCCCCGGCCCGTTACAGACGGCGATCTGCGATCTATCCCCCGCCTCCCGCCGCTTCGGTCCGGATCGGCAGCGCCAGCGGATCATATTCCCGCTGGACGAACTGGCCGGTGAACGCCAGGAAGCGCATTTGCGCCATCAGTTGCACACGCGGGTCGTTGGTGCCCGTCACCCGGAAACTGGCCAGGAAGCCGGCGAGATTGCCTACGGCGAACAGGTCCTCGAAAGTGCGGAACTTCAACAATCCGGTTCCCAACTCCTTCTTTCCATCCGCGGCCAGTTCGTAGAGGTGCGTATACAGGGTCGTGTAGTCGGGCAGGATCTCGCGCACGCCCTTCTCGTCCTTCTGCATGTATTTCCGGCCTTCGAGAAGAAACCGCCGGCCCTCCGGCGTGGGGAACTCGATGAAGTACCGCATTTCGGCCTCGCCGGTTTCCGAGTTGACCCGCAGGTAGTTGAAGTAGCTCCGCCGCTCGTCGATCCGGTAGGTCACCGAGCGCTGTCCGAGAAACTCGCCGAAGCTGATCGAGCCCTCCAGCCGCGCCTCGTGATCGGCGGATTCGACAAACTCGTTCACGTCCCCGATCGACATGGTCACCTTGAAGCTGCACTCGGGGACTCCCGCCGTATCGCGACGCGCGATCGTCAGGTCGCCGGCGCGGTCCGGCGAGGGCGCGCTTTGTCCGGCCCAGAAGTGGCCTTCCATGCGCTCATCGAACTTCATCCCGATGCCCTTGGGCAGCGCCGTGTCGAGCAGCGGACGAAGCAGCGTGTTGGTCGGCGGTCTGCCCGCCTCCGTGCGCTCGAGCAGGTAGTAGAACCCGAACAACTGCCTTCCGCCGGGCGCGATCTCTTCGCGGTGGAAGATGCCTAGATCCATCGGGATTCCCTGTATGCCGGCCGGAATCTCGGTCACCCACTTGCCGATCATCAGGTCGTCGTCCAGCTTGCGGATTTCGTCGTGGAACACGGTGAAGTCGTTCAGCCGGAAGTGGTCCTGGAGGAATCGCGGCAGAACGAGGCCCTCCATGAGGCCCATCAACTGGAAACGCGCCTCAAAGGAGCCTCCGGGCTTGTTCTCGAAGGCGAGGTAGGCCACTCCGCCGGCGTGATTGGCGTTCGAAATCGTGTTCATCCGCCAGACCCCTTCGAGGTCCTCCTTGCGCGGCGCCGCCCCCTCGGACCAGAGCTGGTGGTGGTCGGCGATGGTGATCTCGGAGAATCCGTATCTGCGCACCATCGGAAACGTGAACATGCGCAGGCCGTGGGGGAACTCACCGAAGTAGACCCTCCCGATCAGCAGTTCGTCGTTGATCGCTTTGAAGACGTCGTAGAAGCCCGACCATTGCGGCTCGGTGTAGCGCAGCAGGATGTATCTGCCGGGCTTCAGGTTCCCGCGGTCCTTGAGCTTCTCCGTATCGATGAACTCGAGCGTGTTCTTCGCGCGGATGAACCCGTCGGTGTCGCTGGTGATCCCCTCCATCCCTTTGCCTCCCGCGCCCGGAAAGAACTCCTTCCGGAAACAGGTGAACAAGGCCGCCGACATGGCGTTGAGCACGTGGCCTTTGGGAAAGAACCCCTTCCAGTATTCGTCGTTGTGGACCGTGCGTGTGGCGAGGTCCACCTGCCGCCCGCCCTTGTTCTCCATCGAGGCCAGAGGAAGCGTTTCGGCGCGTTCGAACACGCGCTCGAGTTCGGTCTCGCTCATCCGGATCGCGTCGGCCGCAGAGACCTTCGCGAAGGTCACCTTCTTTGGCGCCTCCGGGTAAGGATCCCCCTTCATGTCACGGATCTTGCGCGCCGCGATCCGTTCGGCGATGGCCGAGATCGTGAGAAACGGATTGACGCCGAGCGCGGCCGGCACCACGGCGCCATCGGCCACGAACAGTCCCCGGTGAACCGCGCCATCGCCCGAAAACACGCGGCCGAACTGGTCCACCACGCCGGCGATGTAGTCTTCGCCCATCGTGCAGCCGCCCATCGGATGGGCCGTCACCAGGTGGGCGGGCTGCAACAACCCGACCCTCCAGACGGGATTCGCCAGGAAACTGGCTCCCTGACTGCGCGCGTGCCGCCGGAGTTCTTCATTGATCATGCCGAAGACGGGCTGTGAGCCGGCTCCGGGCCACGCGATCCGGACGCGGTCCTTCTGGTAGATGAAGTAGCCGCGCTGATCGTCGTAACCCATGCACAGATAGAGCATCGTGTGGTTCAGCGCCCCGTCCGGATGGTAGGGATCGGGGTTGATGAGCTGCGCGTCGCGGTGCACGCGCGCCAGTTCCTCTTTTTCGTCGTTGGCGTCGGTGTCCTCCTTTCCCGGAGCCGCCGCGAAAAAGCCCTGCGCCGGACGGATGAACGCGCCAGGAAAGCTCAGGTCCTCCACGGTGAACCGCTTGTGCAGCGTCTGCCCCGCGGCGTAACGGATGGCCGCGACGATCGACGGACCGGGGCCGTTGTTTTTCGCGTGGTCGTTCGGAGGCCGCGTCCCGAAACCCAGCACGCGGGTCTCGTAGTCGCCGTTGTAGGAAAGTCCGAAAAAGTCGCCGTTGCCGCCGAACTTCGTTCCGATCGCGGGCGACAGCGGCAGTTTGTGACGGTCGGCCGACCGCAGCAGGATCTCGGTCGAGTTCACCGAACCCGCCGCGAGAATGACGTTCCCGGCGGAGAGGGTGAACTTCTCCGACTTGACCTTGGACTTCCAGTACCTGCCGTGCACTTTCCATCCGTTTCCGTCCTTTTCGACGGTCTCGACTTCGGCGTGCGTGTAGATCTCGGCGCCGTGCCTGGCGGCCAGCGGAAGGTAATTCATGTAGAGCGTGTTCTTGGCGCCCACGTTGCATCCGGTCACGCAGTCGCCACAATCGGTGCAGGCCTTCTGCTCGACTCCCTGCGCGTTGACCCGGTCGGCGAAGGTGACCACGATATCCAGCGCCTCCGCGCTCAGACCGAGCTGCCGCGCGCGCCGTTCGAGCGCCTGAACCTTCGGAAGCTGATGCGCCCGGGGATGCGGATTGGCCGCCAGCGTCTCCCGGGCGAGCCGGTAGTAGGGCATCAGCTCGTCGAGCGTAACGGCCGCGGGCCAGCCGTCCTGCTCGAAGACTTCCTTGTCCGGCACGATGGCGACATTGGCGTTGATGAGAGAAGTGCCCCCGAGCCCCGAGCCTTTGATGATGGAGATGTCCGGGTACGTCAGGATCTCGATCAGTCCGAGGGGATCGAGGGCGTTGCGGAGGTGCGAGGTCCAGCCCAGTGTGGTGTCCGGGAAGGAACCCACAGTCCATTCCTTTCCCCGTTCGAGCACGCAGATGGATGGCTTCGGGTTCAGATCCGCCGACGCCAGCCGCGCGGCGGTGATGGCTCCGCCGTAGCCGGACCCGACGACGACAAAATCATAGGTGTTTTTGTGGAATTTCCAGTCACGGGAGAGCATAGTACTCCGTATCGTAGACTATGTGACGCCGGCGTTCAAACCATATCAATACTTCGCTTTTCGCTCAAGGCCGCTGCCCGCGGAGCGGCCTGAGCCTCGAAATCGGCTCAGCGGACCGCCTGCCTGACGAGGGCGGCGACCTTTGCCTCCTCGGCCGCGGTCAGCTCCTTCAGAGCGAAGGCGGTCGGCCACATAAGGCCCTCGTCGAGGTTCGCCTTGTCGCTGAAGCCGAGCGTGGCGTACCTCGTTTTAAATTTCTGCGCGCTCTGGAAGAAGCACACGACCTTGCCGTCCTTGGCATAGGCGGGCATTCCGTACCACGTCCTCGCCTCCAGTTCCGGCGCGGCGGCCTTGATGATCCCATGGATCCGCTCGGCCATGGCTCGGTCCGGCTGCGGCAGCGCGGCGATCTTCGCGAGCGCCCCGCTTTCCTCGTCGTTTCCGCCCGCGCGGGGTCCGCGCCGTTCTTCCGCTCTCGCCTCTTCGAGCCGCTCCCTGATGGCGGAGCGTTCTTCGTCGGTAAATCCCGAGCGTGTCCGCTTGCCGGATTTGGCGGTCTTCGAGGGCGGCGGCTTCCGTGAGACTGTCTTGTCGGGTTTCATGGCGTGCGCTTTCGAGCCAGCATGTCAGTTGCGGGGGGTGTCGCGGCCAGGTGCGGATGGGGATGCGCCGACTTGATGGCGGAGAGGGAGGGATTCGAACCCTCGGTACCGGTTTAGGCCAGTACGACGGTTTAGCAAACCGCTGCTTTCGACCACTCAGCCACCTCTCCGCGGCGGGCGACTCGGGACATTTTCAGGCTATCACAAGACGGCGCGCGCGGCGCGCGCCGGGCGGGTCCGGCTACTCCGTCAGGAACGCCGTCGTCTTCACGCCGCTGATGTCGAACCGCTTCCGGCAGCGCAGGTTTTTACACATGACCTTATCGTCCAGCAACACCATGTAGCTGGCCGCTTTGGCGAACTTGGCCCGGTCGCGCTCGTCGGCGCCGGCGGGAAGGCGGTCCTTCTTGCGCCGCACCATCCAGCGGAGGTCGTACGGCTGCTCGGTCCGGCAATAGGGGCAGTTGAGCCGGATCGGCTTCGTGGTTTGCGACTCGGTATAGAAAGCGCGTTCGTCCATGAACGGGGCCTCGCGTCTGCTCAGATCGGATCCACGGCGGCAAAGGCGCGGTCGAGCCGCGCGAGGAACTCGGTCACATCAGACCGAGAGATGTTGAGCGGCGGCGTAACGCGGATCACGTTGCCGTATAACCCGCCCTTGCCGATCAGTATCCGCTGCTTTCGCGCTTCCTCGAGGACGGCGTTTGCCGCCTGCGGGGCTGGTTCGCGCGTCTTGCGGTCCTTGACAAGCTCGAGGCCGAGCATGAGACCCATGCCGCGAACCTCCCCGATCAACGCATACTTCTCGGACATCGCCTCCAAGCCTTGGCGCAGGAAGGCGCCGACGTCGGCGGCGTTGTCGCGCAGGCCCCGCTCTTCAATGAACTCGAGCACGGCCAGCGCCGCCGTGGAGGCGACCGGATTGCCGCCGAAGGTGGAAATCGTCGGGGGCGGCAGCTTGGCGGCGACCTCGGGCGTCGCGACGGTCAACCCGATCGGAGTTCCGTTGGCGAGGCCCTTGGCGCTGGTGATGATGTCCGGAATCACGTCATATTGCTCGATTCCCCACCATTTGCCACCGGTGCGGCCCCACGCGGTCTGGACCTCGTCGCTGATGATGAGTCCGCCGTATTTCCGGACGATCGAGGCCACGATCCCAAAGTACTCTTTCGGAGGCGTAACAAACCCGCCGACGCCCTGGATCGGCTCGGCCAGGAAGGCCGCCACACGGCCCGTCGTCGTCGTGCGGATCAGGTCCTCGACGTCGTGGGCGCAGCGGACGTCGCAGGAGGGATACGTCAACCCAAACGGGCAGCGGTAGCAATAGGCGTTGTGGGCGAAAACGATACCCGGCTGCGGAGCTCCGGAGGCCTTCCAGGAGGAGACAGCCGTGACGCCCATGGCGAGATTGGATCGGCCGTGATAGGAGTGGCGCAGCGCGATGATCTCATTGGATCCGGTGAAACAGCGCGCAGCGACGATCGCTGTCTCATTGGCCTCGGTCCCGCTGTTGGTCAGCATGGATCGCGTCAGCCTGCCCTCCGGCGTGATCGAGGCGATTTTTTTCGCGAGTTTCACCAGCGGTTCCATCACGTAAACCGTCGAGGCGTGCTGGAGCTTGTCGATCTGCTCCCGAACGCGGGCGTTGACGAATTCGTTGCAGTGGCCGACGCTGATGGTGAGAATTCCGGCAAAGAAGTCCAGATACTGGTTCCCGTCGATATCCCACAGCCACTGGTCCCTGGCGTGCGAAACCACGAGCGGCTCGTCGTAGTAGTGAAAGACGGCCGGGAAGAGAAACTCGCGGTCGGCCAGCAGGATCTCTTGTTTGGTCACTTGGTCCATATTAATGGATAATGGAAGTGCCTTGGAATCCGAAACCCGGTTGATCACGCTGGTTGCAAGCGCGCGGCGCCGCGCGGCGGGAAACCTCGTGTGCGACCAGTTGACAGTGGGTGCGGCCGCCGCATTCGGAGGCGCGATCCTGTTGCTGCTGGTGGGGACCCAGATTCTGCACTGGTACTGGCTGGTGGTGCTGTTCGCGGCCGGCGCGGGCCTCAGCGCGTGGCGTACGGTGAGCCGCTACCCGAGCGCCTACCGGGTGGCCCAGATCATCGACCGCCGCCTGAACCTGAGCGACGCCCTTTCGACCGCCTATCATTTTCTCACCGCCGGAAGCGGTCCACGCGTGGAACCGGCCGTGGTCGCCGCGCAGAGAGAACAGGCTGAAGCGGTCGCCGTGGGAATCGACGCGGCGACGGCGATGCCGTTCCGCCTGCCGCGCCACTTTTATCCGATGCTCGCTATGGCGGCGATCGCCGGGAGCCTGTTCGCCATCCGCTATGGCGTGAAGGGGAGCCTCGACCTGAAAACCCCGATCGTCGAATCCGTGGCGGATTTCTTCTATTCGGGCGGCGAGTTGCAGGCGCGGAACAGACAACAGGCACGGCGGCCGGGCGACGAGGCCGAGGCGCCGGCAACGGACAAGCCCAACGCGGAGACCCCCGAACTCGACCAGGCGCCGGAAAATGCCCTGACGCCCATCGAAGTGCCGGATACGTCCCAGGCGCTCGACGCCCCCCTGGCCGAACGCGCCAAGCAGGGCGACCTGAAGGCGGCAGGCGAAATGGCGGACGAAAACGCGGAGGGCTCCGATGAGCCGGGTCGCGGCGAAGGGGACGAGGGCAAGGAAGGCGATGCCGGCAAGCCCGAACCCGCGCCGGACGGTTCACCCAAAGACGCCCCCGATAAGGCGAACCAGGGCGCGGGCGGAGAGAACAGCTCCCTGCTCGACAAGATGAAAGACGCCATGGCGAACCTGATGTCGAAGCTGAAGATTCCCCAGCAGGCGGGGCAGTCCAAGCAGGGACAGCCGCAGCAGAGCGGACAGAAGGAAGGCCAGAGGCAGGAGGGCGGTTCCGGGCAGAAGGGCGAGAAGGGTCAGGGACAGCAGGCAAAGGGTGCGGCGTCCGACGACGTCGACGCCGAGGGGCAGGAATCCCAGCAGCAGGCCCAGGCGGGTCAGGGCAAGTCCAACGAAAAAGGGTCGGAGGCCGGTTCGCCCAACGAGGCCAAAAGCGGCATGGGCAAGCAGGACGGCAGCAAAGACCTGCGCGACGCCCAGCAACTCGAGGCAATGGGGAAGTTGAGCGAGATTTTCGGCAAACGGGCGCAGACCATCACCGGCGAAGTCATGGTCGAGGTGCAGAGCGGGAAGCAGCAGCAGTTGCGCACCGGCTATACGCAGAAGGGCGCGTCGCATCGGGAAGCGGGCGGCGAGATCCATCGCGACGAGATTCCCGCCGAGCTTCAGCACTACGTGCAACAGTACTTTGAACAGGTCCGCAAGAGCCAGCCTCCGGCTGCCGCGGCGCCCGGCGACACGAAGCGCTGAGGGCTCTACCGCCGGCGATGCGGCTATTTCTGATTGCTGGCCCGTTCAAAAACGGATCGCGCGAAATAGTTCACGACCTTGGCCTCGTTCCGGGCGATCTCGTAATAGACGGCCTTCAGCAGTTGGTCGCGGCGGTTGATCAGGGTCTCCCGGATGGTCTGCTGCACGCGCGGATCATTCAATTCGCGTTGTCCGGCAGGCTCCTTGGATACCACTTTGAGAATGCGGTAGCCTTCCGGCGTGCGGATGATCGGGGAGATCTGGCCCGGAGCAAGCGACATCACCATCTTGCGCAGCTCCGCGTGGGCCTGCTCGAGCGAGGACTCCGGAACGAAACCGAGGTCGCCTCCGTTTGACGCCGTGTTGGCGTCCTCTGAAAACGCCTGCGCAAGCATGGCGAAATCCTCTCCCTGCTTGAGACGCGCTTCGATCATCTGGATCTTGGTGCGCGCCTGCTCGTCGTTCTGCGCCTTGTCGCTCTTCAGATTCTTCACGTTCGGATCCGGGTTGGGAGTGACGAGAATCTGCGCAAGATGCACCTGGCGTTCGGGGAGGTTGAAGCTGGCCTTGTTGGCATTGTAAAAGTCGGCGACATCCTTGTCGGTGATGGCGATCTTCGACGTGATCTCCTTGTTGAACAGCTTCTGCACGCTGAGGTCCTGGCGCAGCTGCGCCTTGAACTCCTCTGCGGTGATCTTGCGGGCGTTGAGCTGTTTCTGAAATTCCTCCTGCGTGAACGGCGCCTTGATATCGTTGAACTTCGCCTCCACGTCGCTGTCCTGGGCGAGAAGTCCCAGTTTCTCCGCGCGCTGGAGCATGATCTGGTTGTCGATCATCGAGCGGAGGATCTCGATCTTCTGAATCGAGGTCTGGTCTTCGCTCGCCTCGGAACTCGGATTCGGAAACTGGAGTTTGTACTGCTTCTCAAGGTCGGCGTAGGCGATGGGACGCCCGTTCACTTCCGCCGCCACGTTGGCCGGCGCCTTGGATTTGCAGCCGGACAGCAGGACCACGGCGAACACCGGGGCAAAGAGTGGGGCAAGGCGGTATACCATGAAAAGCTTCATTCTAGCCCAAGAGCCTGCTAGTCTGTGAATCTGTGGCACGTGTCTCGCTGGTCTGGCTCGCGGCGGCCGCCGCCGTGCTGGCGCAGCCGGCCCGCACGCCGGTGTTTCAGCGCGGAGTCTGCTTCACCGCGGAGAGAGGGGTCCGCTACGGCTCGGAGGAGTCGAAGAAGATGCTCCGCGCCTTGCCGGCTTACGGCGTCAACTCCGTGGCTCTGGTTCCCTACGGTTTCGTCCAGCGCAACCCGATGCAGCTGCTGCCGGCCGGTCCGCGCAGCTGGGAGAGTGAGGATGGCGTGGAGGCGCTGGCGGTGCTGGCCCGCCAGCTCGGCATGAAGGTGATGCTCAAGCCCCATCTGTGGCGCTTGCGCGACGGCGAACTGGACAACCCGCAAAGCCGGTCAGGATTTCTGTCAGCCTACGGCGGCTTCGCCGAGCACTACGCCCGGATGGCGGTGCGGATCCGGGCGGACTTCTTCTCCATCGGCACGGAACTGGCGCCGTCGACCCGGGACGAGGCGGCCTGGCGCGCCATCATCGCGCGGGTGCGGGCGATCTACAAGGGGCCCCTCACCTACTCCGCGATTCAGGGACCGGAGTTTGAGACCATCGGCTTCTGGGATGCTCTCGACTATATCGGCCTTGACAACTACTATCCGCTCGGCGACGGCTACTCCGCCGCGGACGCGCTGGCCAGGATCGAAAAAGTGCAGCGGCGGTTTCGCAAGCCGGTCGTGTTCACGGAAGCCGGCTTCTCGTCGGCCGTAGGCGCCCGGAAGGCGCCGTGGATGGACGAAACGGCGAACCCCGTTTCCCTCGAGGAGCAACTGCGATGCTACAGAGCCCTGCTCGAGGCCTTCTATCGGAAGCCGTGGTTCTACGGCGTCTACTGGTGGAAGATCGGCACGAACGGGTATGGAGGCAAAGAGAACAACTCCATGACCCCATGGGGAAAGCCAGCGATGGAGGAAGTCGGAAAATGGTACCGCCAGGGATCGCGGTAGAGACCCGGGTCCCTCAGGCGTGCTGGCGCGTCCGCGGCGCCTGATATTTGACCGCCAGGTGCGGCGTCCCGATCTTGACGCCGCCCTGTTTACGGGACTTCAGGCAGCTTTCGAGCATCCCGCTCACGATAAGAGTGCGTTCCACCGGGTAGGGCGCCTTTCCTGTCAGAAACATCTCTTCAATCTTCGAGTCGAGAACCGCAGAGTAGGTGACGTTGGGCGTCGGCGGCAGGAAGAACTGCGTCGACACGATGCCGTGTCCGCGCACGGCGGCCGCGAACGTGTAGTCCTTGACCGCGCCGTTCAGCATCAGGAGCGTGGTCCGGGTGCCGTCGTTGCGCTCGATGAAGTACGCGGCCGGCGCCGGCACCAGCTTGGGAAGGACACCCGAGCCGACCAGGTCCTGCGTCCGCGCGTCCTGGTCGGTCAGGCCTCGGGGCGTATCGCTGCGCGAGAGCGCCGCCGTCAGCAGGCGCTTCGACCAGCGGCCTTCCTCGCCGGCCTTCCACACCGCGTCCCCGTCGATCAGTTGCACGGACCGGACGCCGGTCTCGCCGCCCTTGCGCCTCTCGACCATGCACTGCATCGCTTCGAGCGCGTGATAGTCCATCGGGTCAGACCCCCCGACGCCGACCATCAACGCGTCGTCGATGACGCTGCCAAGCGGGATGTCGGTGTCGGGCAGCCGCCACGTGACAGGCAGCGAAGATCCGGCCAGCATCGGAAACTGGAGCCGCCTGGACTGGTCCACCATCCACTTGGCCTTTTCGAAACTGTAGGAGAGGTGCTTGTCGTTGTAGACGGGAACCGACCGCCCGTCTTTCTCGAACACCTCGACGCACTGCCGGAAAAACTCGTGGCGCGGATACAGGATCTGGCCGAGTTCGTTGCGCGGGTACTCTCCGTGCTCGGCGATCAGCAGCACGGCGTCAACAGCCAGAGTCTCCGTGCCGCAGCGCAGCGCCTCCGCGATGGTCGGGTAGACCTTGAATCCGAACTCGGCGGCGCGCTGCTGGCTCTGGTCGCCCGGCGGCTTCTGGTCGACATAGAGAGACACGATCTGAATGTCGGGTTTGTGCCACCGTCCGTTGAGAGGATAGCCGATCAGGAAACGATCGCCCATGTGCTGCGCATGGGAAAGGTAGCGGTAGACCGTTGTGAGGAAGGCGACTTTCTTCGGCATCATGTCCTCCAGAACGTGGACTCGCGGGGCGCCGGATAGGCGATCGTGGCCAGGTGCGGGGTCTCGATCCGCTTCTGTCCGGCGAACAGGGAATCCACGCCTGCCGCCGTGAGTCCGTTCGTCAGCAGAGTGCGTTCCAGCGGGTAGGTTTCCTTGCCCGTCAGGAACATTTTCTCGACGTTGTTCACGAGCGGACTGAAGAAATTGGCCAGCGTGGTCCGGGCGGGCGGCATCGGCAGGTACATCTGAGTCGAGAAGGGTTCCCGGCGCCCGTCGATGCGGGCGGCGAAATTGAAGTCCTGCACGACGCCGTTCATCATGACGATCGAGCATTTCAGGCCGTCGTTGTGCTCGTAGACGTAGGCGTAAGGATCCTTCGCGATCCGCCGGAGGGACTCCCGCGTCGGGAAATCGTGGTTGAACCCCTCGCGCGACGGCGTCAGCGTATGGCTCCGGCACAGCGCCGCCTCCATCAACTCCCGGGACCAGACGCCCTCGTCCATCGCCTTCCAGAACGCCTCCCCGCGGTAGGCCTGCAACCACCTGACGCCGCTTTCCCCTCCCCGGCGGCGCTCCACCATGCACTGCACGGTCTCGAGAGCGTGGAAATCGTAGCTGTCGACTCCGCCGTAGGCCACGGAAAGCGCCTCGCGCACCCGGGCGCCGTTCGGAAACTCGACCGAAGGCGTCCTCCAGGTGACCGGCAGGCTGGAGCCGGCCATCATGGGAAATTTCATACGGCGGCTCGTGTCGTACATCTCGCGCGCCCAGTCCCAGTTCCAGGAAAGGTGCTTATCGTTGAACACCGGCACGGCGCGCGATGAGGTCTCGAAGACCTTGACGATCTCCTTGAAAAACTCGTAGCGCGGGTACATCGTCTGGCGCTTCTCGTTCCGCTGGTATCGGCCATGCTCCCCGATCAACAGCACGCCGTCGACGGCCAGTTTTCCCGTGCCGAGAGTCAGAGCTTCGGCGATCGACGGATACATCCGGGTCGACGGGAACTCCTGGATCCGCTCCTTGGAAAGGTCGCCGCGGCCGGTCTGGTCGACCCAGATGGAAACCAGGTCCATCGGCGGTTTGTGGTGTTCGCCGTTCCAGCCATAGCCGATCAGGAACCGGTCGACGATGTGCTGGGAGTGGGAATACTTGAAATAGGTCGTGCAGATGGCCGCGATCTTAGGCCGTGATGGCGCAGCCGCGGAGAGCATCGGCGCGCCGGCGAGAACAGCTCGGCGGGTGATCATTCCCCTTGACGATATCACGTCGACGCGAGCCGCCCGCTTCGGGGCGCGGGCTTTAGATCCGCCGCAGTCAGTCGAGGCCGAATGCGAGTGTGACATTGCCCGGGGATCCGCCCAGCACGCCGTAGCCGGAGTTGACCAGGAGCATCCCGTTGGCCGCAACCGGACCGCCGCCGCTGACCGACCCGCCGCGCGCCTTCACTCCGTTGACCGTCTCGAAGTCCCGCTTTGTTTCGAACTCCCAGAGCAGCCTTCCGTCCCCCGATGCATGGGCGCGGATCCTGCCGTCCATGGACGCCGAGAACACCGCGCCGGGGACGGCGGTCACCGCCGCCAGGATCGCCGCTGACGGCGCCTGCCAGATGCGGGCGCCGTCCCGCAACCGGAGCGCGAACAGCCCGCCCGGCGCGGGAGAAGGCAGATCGGAGTTGCCGGCGTAGACGACCGATTCGTCCGCCGCCAGGCCGAACATGACCCCACCCAGGAGGGAGCCCTTCCCGACGCGCGTCTGCCAGAGGATTCGTCCCCGGGCTTCGGGATCCAGGGCAGACACTATCCCGGATTTCTGGCCCGCGAGGAGAATGCGCTTGCCTTCGGCCGTGCGGGCGAGAACCGGAGACGCGCCGATATCGAAGTCGGGTCCGGCTTCCGCTGCGCAACTGGACCGGTTCCGGTTGAGGCAGTCGAACGTCCACGCGTCGCCGGCGCCGAGCGGTGTGGACCACACCACGCCGCCGCTGTCCATGTCGATCGCGAGAATCGAATTCACGGTCGGCGCGGCGGGTTCAATGTAGCCGTTGCCCGTCGCGGCGTAAATCCGCCTGCCTCCCGCGTCGATGGCCGGCGCTGACCACACGGCCGCCCCCGCCGGCCCGTGGAGTTGCGTGCCGTTGGCGGCCTTCCGCAGCGGGGCCGGCGCGACGGGGATCGCGTACGTCTTCCAAAGGGTGCGGCCGCTTTCGGCGTCCAGCGCGGCGACGCTTCCGCGGAATGTGCAGCAGGGGTATGCCGGGTCGCGGGCGGACGCCTCCTCGATGGAGGAAACAGGGATGTACAGGCGTGCCTCCCACAACACCACCGATCCGGTGATCCGCGCCGCCGGATGCTCGTCGACCCGCGTCTTCCACAGGAGAGCCGCCGAATGCGCATCGACGGCGTAGACGTTGGCTTTGACGTCGCCGAACAGCACGGCGTAGCGGCCCGCGCGCACGGCGGCGATCGTCGGCGCTCCGCGCACGGCCGCCTCGGCTTGATAGGACCAATACGTGCAGCCGGTTGCCAGATCAAGGGCGTACACGGCCCCGCTCTGGCTGCCCAGATAGACCCGCCCGCCGACGATGGACGGCTGGCCGTACGCGGCGGCCACCCCGGGATGGCCAAACGCCCATTTCAGGCGCAGTCTGGGAATCGAGGCCGCTGTCAGCCCGGCCATGCGCGCCGTCTGCGAACGCGTGTTGCCGACGTTGGCCCCCCATCCGTTCCAGAAGGAGGAATCGGTCCTCGACCGGACCTCCGCCGTGCAGTATCCGGTTGTGGAATCGAGTTTTCCCTTCCCCACGTGGCGCGCCAGGGCGTCTCTCTCGGTGGCTGTCAGCCGGGCCGCATGGTCTCTCATCGAGCCGGATTCCATGGACCGCAGGATCGACGCGGGTGTCATGGCCGCCAGCGCCTCCGGAAGCGGAGCCCGCGGCGCCCCGCCCGGCCGGTGGCAATCCCCGCATGCCTGCCGGAACAACGCGGCGCCGTCCTGCGGCCAGGCCGCCGCCGCCCCGAGCAGGACGGCCCATACGATCTTCATCGGCGACCATTATAATTTGAGAGTCATGAACCGCCGGCACGCCGTCGCCGCCCTTCTTGGAGTTCCCTCCCTGCCGCCGCTGACGCTGGCCGCGAGCGATCCGGACCGGTTCTGGTCGCGGGTCCGCAGCGAGCAGTTCTCCCTGCCGGACTCCCGCGCGTTTCTCAACAACGGAAGCCTGGGGGTCGCCCCCAAGCCGGTGCTTCATGCCGTGAAGGATTATCTGGAGCGTTCCGCGGCGTTGACAGTGCCGGACCTCGAATACCCGCGATGGGGATACGAAACGCTCGATGCCCACCGCCAGGAGGTCGCCGGATATCTTGGCTGCGGGAAGGACCAACTCGCGTTCACGCACAACGCCACGGAAGGTCTGAGCATCATCGCCAGCGGGTTCGACCTCAAGGAGGGCGACGAGGTGGTGATGACGGACCAGGAGCACGGCAGCGGCAAGGCCGGATGGTACATGCGGCGGGCCCGCCACCGGATCGCCGTCCGGGAAGTCCGCATTCCGGTGCCGGCCAAGGATCCGGGACAACTGGCCGACCTGATGATTTCCGCCATCGGCCCCCGCACGCGCGTGATGCTGTTCAGCGGAATCATCAGCGGCACCGGTCTCGTCATGCCGATGAAGGAAATCTGCGCTGCGGCCCGTTCCAAGGGCGTCATCGTGGCCGTCGACGGCGCGCACGTGAACGGGCAGATTCCCTGCCGCATCGAAGACATCGGAGCGGACCTCTGGGTCGGCAGTCCGCACAAATGGATGTTCGCACCAGCGGGGTGCGGAATCCTCTGGGGGCGGGACGAAGTGATGGACCGGCTCTGGCCTTCGGTCGTCACCAGCGGCTGGGACGCCAAAGAAAAGAAGGCCGCCCGCTACATGTTTGTGGGAACCAACAACCGGGCTCTGTTTGAAGGCATGGTGGCCGGCGTCCGTTTCGCGCGGTCGCTCGGCGAGGATCGGATCTACGCCCGCATCCACGAACTGGCGCGCTATGTGCGGCGCAGCGCCGCCGACGCCGGGTTCACCACCGGGCTCACTCCGGACGACGACCGGCTCTACGGCGCGCTGGTGTCTTTCGAACTCACTGGAGTGAACCTGGACAAGTTCGCCGCGCTGTGCCGGAAACGCAACATCTGGATTGCGCGCGGACCGCGGATTCGCGTGTCCACCCATATCCACACGCGGCGTAAAGACATCGACCTGCTGTTTGAAACGCTTCGCGAATCGCGCGCGTGACCCCTCGTCCCCGCACCGCGGATTCCGCGCGGTTTTGGCAGAGGTGCTACATTCTGGATATGAGAATCTCCTCCGTCGTTATGGGACTGCTCCTCTTCGCAGCGCTGGTCGCGCAGGACAAGGAGCCCGGAAAGGTACAAAAGGCTCTGGGCAAGGTCGGCGGAGCCCTCGACAAGGCGGCCGACAAGACGGTTGAAGGAACGAAGACCGCGGCTGGAAAGACCGCCGACGCCACCAAGACGGCCGCGGGCAAAACCGCCGACGCCTCGAAGACCGCGGCGGGCAAGACCGCCGACGCTTCCAAGACGGCCGCGGGCAAGACCGCGGGCGGCGCCAAGACCGTGGCGGGCAAAACTGCGGACGGCGCCGAGGTCGCGGGCCGCACAACCGTAGGAACGGTCGGCGAAGGCGCCAGCCGCGCCGGTTCAGCCATGAAGAGCGTCGGCATGCTCGACATCAACTCGGCCAGCCTCAAGGAACTGGAGGCGCTGCCGGGGATCGGGGACGCCTACAGCGAGAAGATCGTGAAGGGCCGGCCGTACGCCCGGAAAGACGAACTCGTTTCCAAGGGGATCCTCCCCGAATCCACGTACGAGAAAATCAAAAACCGCGTCGTGGCGCGAAAACCCAAGAACTGATCGCGGGCCGGCCGCTTACGCCCGGCTCGGCCGCAGCATTCGGGCCGGCAAGGTCAGAATGGCGTGGAGCAGTTGGAACACGCCGTCGACAGCGATGCCGACAAGGCGAAAAGGCAGTAAAATCAGCCAGATAAGAGGGTAGAGGACGAGCGCAAGAAGCGCCAGCGGCCAGCACAGCACGAACAACAGGCACCACAGCAGGAATTTCACCATACCGCAATCACCTCCATTCTGTTGATACGACGCCGTCAGGCGGCGTGTTCCATGAACCGGATGTGCGCCATCACTTCATAGATGGCGAACCGGTACTGGAAAGGAGAAAGCGGGAAGACGTCCCTGTTCCACAGCTTACCAACAATCTCGTGCGGCGAGCGCGCTCCTTCGGCCTGCGCCCGGCGGATCATCTGGCAGCGCCATTCGTGGTGGCGGGCGATCTCGCGGGCCCGCGCCGCCAGGCCGGCGAACGGCTCGCCGTGGGAGGGAATGACCGTGTCAACGTCGAGCGAGGCCACGCGGTCGAGTGAACGGAGGAAGTCGGCCAGGGCGTCCCCCTCGGGCGTCCAGGCGACGTGCGGCGTGATTGTCGGCAGTACATGATCGCCGGAGATCAGGTAACGCTGCTCGCGGTGGAGGAGGCACAGGTGGCCCCGCGCATGCCCCGGCGTCCAGACGGCTTCAAGCGGTCCGGCGCGCCCGCCATCCTCAAGCGGCCTGTCGGGCGTCAGCGTGTGGAAGACCCGCCCTGTGACAGCCATCGACTCGGCGACCTGTCCGGCGAGATCCGGCGGCGTCCCCCACCGCTCCAGGTTCGGATCCAGGCGCGGCGGTCCGGACATCCTCTCGAGGAAGTCGACCTCCAGAGGATGCATTCGCAGCAGGGCGCCGGAAAGCTCCCGGATGCGCGCGGCCCAAGCCATGTGATCCGGGTGGCAATGCGTCAGCAGGATCGTGTGAAGATCCCGCCACGCGACGCCATGCGACCGGAGCCCCGCCTGGAGGGCCTCGAACGATTCTTCGGTCCCGAACCCGGTGTCGACCAGAATCCAGCCATCCCCGTCCGGAACTGCGTGCGCGTACACGTGGTTCAGCTCCAGGTGGAAGGGCAGCCGGATGGAGTGCACTTACACCGCCTGGTCCGCGTGGTAGGAACTGCGCACGAGCGGGCCCGCCTCGGC
>Ga0073934_10001503_pt1 | contig 55357 bp, 47 predicted proteins | sample LarsenN4metaG_FD_76834 | JGI IMG/M metagenome (GOLD analysis project Ga0073934, IMG submission 76834) | Hot spring sediment bacterial and archeal communities from British Columbia, Canada, to study Microbial Dark Matter (Phase II) - Larsen... ...
CCGACAGGTTTGAACGCGACCGCCGTGAGCCGCCCGGCCAGGAAGGTGTGGGCGCTCGTGATCCCCAAGGCAATCCCGTCAGGATCCCTTCGAGCCCACACGTTCTCCTCGAGCGCGTAGAGTAGGTCGTCCGGGAATTCGCAGTGGTCAATCCTCATTCGGAGATTGCCCCTGGCCGAGACCCTCGGCCCGTTTCCGGTCGCAAGTTGAGCCGCACGACGGCGGCACGAGCACATGGTCTTTGCGGGTGCCCACCCACTCCGGGGCCACGATCGACCTCGGAGTCTAATGCAAGCGGAACCCGCGATCTATGATTTCAGAAGAATGAATATCCAAATAGAGCCTTCGGCGGCCTGTGACCGACGAGGTCTACGAACTTCACGCCCGTGTCTGTAAGGCCCTTTCCAGCCCGGTCCGGCTGAGGATCCTCGGAAGAGCGACTCTTCTACGACCACGTGGGCCTCATGAGGCGAATTGGACTGGCGTGAGGGCATCCTTCGACGAGCACGATATGCGATAGGCGGAGGCGAGGACCTGCACGCCTCATTCAGGGTCAAGGGACGATGGCCATACGCTTCGTGACGGAGGCCTTCGACTGCCAGGAGCTCGCCACAGTCATGAACGCCGGTAGACATCGCGCCGATCTCCAAACTTCGTGAACACGACCTCGGAACCTGGCCGCGCCCTGTCGAGGATGCTTCCCGCAGCCCCGTGAGGCGCAGGAGTCCGAGATCGGCGCTCGTCCACGCACAAGCCGGTAGCAGCTTCTGCATGCGGAAGGGAAGATTGCGGATTGGCAACTTGGCGAGCTTCCGAGTTCACATCCGTCAACCGCAATCGGATTGGACCGGGAGGGCATAGCCGTCACCGGAGCCCCATGGAGTGCGCGAAGTGCCGACGGAGTCTTGATCGCCCGAAGATCCGGGAGGAGGCAGGCGGCAAGGTTCGCTACTACTGCTCCCTCGCGTGTTTCCGCGAGGACATGATCCGTCGACGGCGGGAGACTCGGCCACGCCCCCGCGAAGGGGGGAGATTGATCGCCCAAGACGCTGCCGCGGGGAAAAGACCGCGATTGAGCGGAGGCGCTCGTGGTGCCGATCACGCCTAGTTTCATTGTGCGCCTGATTCTGCTCCGGCTGAATCGGGGTCCTGGCCTGTTGCTGGATTTCCTCGGCGCGCAGGCCTTCCGGACCGCTTGCGTCGCCGTCAAGCTGGGGGTCTTTGAGGCCTTGACCGGCGGTCCATCGACGGGGGGAGAAATTGCGCGCCGTATCGAGGCGGACGAACGGGGCACAACCTTGCTGCTCGAGGCTCTCGTGGCGATCGGCTACGTCAAGACGCGGCCGCATAAAACGAGGGTCTCGTGTCCTTGCGCTGCCGTAGACCTCCTCGGACGATCATTCCACGGTGGGCACAGCGGTTCGACTGTCCCGCGCTCACGTCCTTCCCTCCCGCACCTGCCTCATGTGACCGCCCCCGACCGCTTTCCGCATCACAGCTTCTGACGAAATCGAGGCCACCCAGAGCACCACGGCCACGATCAGGCACGCCACGACCAAGGCCGAAAGGATCAGGGTGGCTGTCGGAGACCACCGCGCGATGAGGAGGATGAGAATCGCGGCCGTCGCGAGCATGGCCGCAGCGACAAGGCGCCATGAGATCCACCGCGTGCCATTCCCGGCCGACACCATCTATGAGGGACCCCCCGCGACCCCCCGCGGCAAGGGACCGCGCCTCAACGCCGCCTCCGTGTCCGCCATGATCATGTTGAGGCACCAGTCCCCGTACCGCTTGCCGAGGAGGCGGCTCAGGAATCGGCCCACGAGTGAGTCGGGCCGGCCATACTCCAAGTCGATTGCGATTTTCGTTCCCGTGACAGCGGGCTCGAGGGTCCAGTGCATGCGGAACCCTGACATGATGATCATGCGCGGCCTCCCGATTGTCTCATATGACTTCTCGCGGTTCGGGACCCAGCGGGAGACGACCGTCGTGTAGTCGACCTTCAAACCGAAGGCCCTCCCGTGCCAGCGGGACGTGGCGCCCACACCCGTGTCATTCTCGGAGAGCCGCTCGTGCTGGAGCTTGACCCCCATGCCCCCCCTCTCCATGTGCGCTCCCATGTTCCGCACGTCGTCCAGAAAGGCGAACACCTCATCGACGGGTTTGGGGACTTCGACGACGCGGTGCAGACCAATCAAATTTCTCTCTTTGCCCTTGAGCATATCAGCTGCCCCCTTGAACGGGAACCGGCTCAGGTGCGGCGGGCTCGGGAAGCCTTCTCCTGGATGGGCGGCGTCCCGCTGGGCTCCAACGATTCAGGAGCATGGAATTCAGGGTCACCGTAATCGAGGAGGTCGCCATTGCGATGGCGGCGAAAATCGGATTCAGCAGCGGTCCTCCGAACACGTACAGGACGCCCGCCGCAACAGGGACGAGGGCGACGTTGTAGACGAAGGCCCAGAAGAGGTTCTGCTTGATTTTCCGGACCGTCCTCTTGCTGAGCTGGATTGCAACGGCCACGTCCCGGACGTCGTCTTTGATCAGGACGATGCCGCCGGTCTCCTTCGCGACATCCGTCCCGCTCCCGATCGCAATGCCCACGTCGCTCGCGGCCAAGGCGGGGGCGTCGTTAATCCCGTCTCCAACCATGGCGACGAGCTTTCCCTCCTTCTTGAACTCCTGGACGACCTTCGCCTTATCGCCCGGGGACACCTCGGCGAGCACGCGGCGAATTCCGAGCTTTCGAGCGATCGCGTTCGCCGTGCGCTTGTTATCGCCCGTTAGCATGACGACATCGATGCCCATCGTATCGAGCACGGACACGGCCTCGTAGGCGGATTCCTTCAGGGTGTCTGCCACAGCAACGATCCCTGCAAGCTTCCCATCGAGGCCGATGAGCATCGCGGTTTTGCCCTCTTCCTCGAGGCGCTGCAGCTCCGGCTCGAGGCCATCGGCCGGAATCCCGGCCGCCCCGAACAGCTTCCGGTTCCCAAGGAGGATCGAGCGGCCATCGTGTCGCGCGCGGACACCGTGGCCCGGGATCGCCTCGAACGCTTCCGGATCGGCGAGTTCCAGCTTTCGGTCCCGCGCCCCACGGACGATCGACTCTCCGAGAGGGTGCTCGGAGCCGAGCTCCGCGATGGCGGCAAGGCGCAAGACGTCCTCCTCCGTGAAGCCCGGCCTGGCGACGACGTCGGTGAGGGAAGGCTCACCCTTCGTAAGCGTACCCGTCTTGTCGAAGATGACGGCTCGGAGCTTCTTCGCCTTCTCGAGATACTCGCCGCTCTTGATCAGAATCCCATTCTGAGCGCCTTTACTGGCGCCGATCATCAGGGCCGCCGGAGTTGCGATTCCTAGGGCGCAGGGACAGGCGACAATGAGAACGGACACGAGGACGATGAAGGCCATCGCAAAGGGCATGCCGCCGATCCAATACCATGCGGAGAAGCTCCCGATCGCGACGAGCACGACGGCGGGGACGAAGTAGCTCGAAACGAGGTCGGCGAGGCGCTGGATCGGGGTCTTGGACACAATCGCCTCCTCGACCATTCGCACGATGTGGGAGAGGGTCGTGTCGTTGCCGACTTTCGTGGCGCGCACGCGAAGCAGTCCCGTCTTGTTGATCGAAGCACCGATGACCTCATCGCCCTGTTTCTTCTCGACGGGGATGCTCTCTCCCGTAACGACGGACTGGTCCACGGACGAATATCCGCCATCGACGACGCCATCGACGGGAACGCGCTCCCCGGGACGGACGATCATTAGGTCGTCGACCTCGACCTGTTCAATCGGGATGCGGGTTTCCTGGCCTTCCCTCATGATCGTCGCCATCTTCGGCTGGAGGTCGAGGAGCTTCCGTACGGCCTCCGACGCTCGTCCCTTCACGATGTGCTCCATCGTGTTCCCGAGGAGGATGAAGCCGATGATCAGACCGGACTCGGTGAAGTAGACCATCGGTCCGGTCTCGACAACGGTAGGGAAGAGGCTTGGGAAGAACGTGAGGAGGCTGCTGTAGAGCCATGCCGCCGACGTACCAATCGCGATCAGGCTGTCCATATTCGCCTGGCGGGCCCTGATGGCGTCCCGCGTTCCCCGATAGAACTTCATCCCAGGGACGAACTGCACGACTGTGGCCATGAGGAAGAGCCAGACGTACAGGGGCAGGCCGAGGACGACGGGGTTCCAGCCCTCGGCCCCGCTGAGCGGCGGGAAGAAGTACTCGAAGAAGAGGGTCAGAAAGCCGAGGCTGAGCGCGAGGGCCGTCATCCACTTCAGGCGGCGGAACTCCCGCTCGGGCTCGAGGAACGTGTTCAGGCAGTTTTCGCTGCAGAAGTAGTACGTGGTTCCGCGACGCTCCGCCATGAAGGGCGTCTTCGTCTCGTCGACGTACATCCCGCAAACGATGTCCTTCGCCATAGGCCTCGAGGCCCCTCATGGCGGGGTACGCCATCCGAGTTCCGCTTGCCGACTGGAAGAACCGGCCTACGCCTACCTTCCGAGTGCAAGGCGCACCGCGGCGCTCAAGGCTCCGCAGAAAGAAGCACGTCGAAATCCCGCGGTCGCGTGGCGCGACGCGCGGCTCGTGTTCGATTCCAGATTGTAAGCATGAGTTGTGCAACGTTCACGCGGATCGTGGAGAAGGACCTTTCCTGCGAGCGTGGCGTGAACGCGGCCTCGGCGAACGACATGCTCGACGCCGCCGTGGTGGACTACGATCTGGCAACGACGGATGAGGCCATGCTGAGCCGCGCAATCGGGTCGAGCCCGAGTTACCGGGTTCGTCAGCTCGCGTAATCCGTGAACGACCGGCCGACGTGTCAGCGCGAGAGCCAGTCCCGGGCCGTGTGGGACAGCTCATGTTCCACCTCATGGACTCCATGGCTCGAGGCCCTGGCGTCCACCGGCTTCTTGTTGATGATGGCTTGCTCGAGCCTTGCGACCTCGTCCCGCAACGTCGAGGCCAAGGATTTCAAGGAGTCCGGCCACGGGGTCGCGGTGAGTATCGCATGGCAGCTGCGTAGGCGCGGCACGTCCGTGGGATCAAGGTGGCCCTCCGCGATATGCTCTGCGATGTGGTGGAAGTCCATCGTGTCGAGCATGTGGACGGCAGCCCCTACGAGGGCCCTGCGGACGGCGTTCTTGAGGCCCGCGAGGTCTTCCGCTATTTCGGGACGGTCCGTGCGGAGTCGCTCGAGGAGTTCGAACGGCCGCGATAGCGTATCGGAGAGTTCCATTCCGGCCCCGAGGCCGCGAGGCGGGCGCGGTACATAAATCAGAGCCGCGGCCGCGGTGCGTACGTACATAACCCTTTAGGCTCGCCTGCGATTGAGAGCGACCAATGGAGCTCGACCGAGTGGACATCGAGATCCTGCGCCTCCTCCAGGCGAATGCCCGGTTATCCTTCAGGGACCTTGCGAAGAAGCTCGGCGTCAGCGTGCCGACGATCAGCGCCCACGTGAATACCTTGGAGCAACTCGGCATCGTCCGTGGGTACCGCGCCGACATCGACCCTGAGCGACTGCAGGAGTCGACCGTGGTCCTCGTCGTCCGGTGCACGCCGCCCGCGGCCGCGGAGGTCGCCAAGGCGCTGGCCGCGATCCCGGAGATGCGCCAGGTGTTGCGCGCCCGCGGTCCCCGCGTGGTCGCCCTGGCGGCGGTCCCTCGTGGCGAGGAGATCGACCCACTGCTCGACCGCATTTCACAGATCCCCAACGTCGTCGATTACGAGCACTTCGTCGTGACGTCGGTCGCGAAGGACGAACCCCTCGCCATCGTGACGGAAGGCCTATCGACGACGCTGATTTGCTTCCAGTGCAAGGGTCCGATCCACGGGGAGCCGATCAAGCTGCGCATGGACGAACGAGACCACTACCTGTGCTGCAATTCCTGCGAACGCCTGTATCTTGAGAAGTACGCGAAGCTGAAGGCAGCCGCGGGCCGGCGCTAGGGAGGCGCGCGCCGCGCCGATTTTCCGCCCCGCGAACTCTTCGCGTGGGCCCTTGTGACCCAGAGGATCCTGGCGAGCACGAGCAACGCAAAAAGGAGGCTCGACGAGAGCAGGGCGAACGTCAGGGTCGCCGTCCCGCTCCCCGACATCGCCCCCTCCCAAGCCACTGGCAGATATCCGGCCGCGAAGACCGCGAGCGCGAAGAAGAGGATCGTCAACGCGAGCGGGTTCCCTCGGATCCAGCCCATCTCATCCCCCCACGTGGGCTTGCGGCGCGGTGACCAGGGCGATCACCGTGAGGACAAGCAGGATGGCGATGGCGACAAGGAACGCTCCGACGAAGAACAACCTCCTTCGGGGATCACGCTCGTCCCCGCGGTCGACGAACGGTAGGATCGTGAGTAGGGCGAACGGCACCACGGACGCGGGGAGCAGCCACTGGATTCCCCATGCGTTCTCGATGCCGTATAGCCAGAGGAAGGGCCAAGGTGGCTTCGTCACCTCGATACCCTCGATGGGCTCGGGTCCAATCGGGGCCGGGAAAAGGATGGCCAAGACCGTCACGAGCGCAAGGAGGACGCTTCCGTACAAGGCGATTTTCTTGACGTGGGATGAGAACGGACGGAAGACGCCTTCCTCGCCTGCCCCCCGGCCCTTCCATTTCCAGGGGAGCGGGGAGACGCCGAAGTGCCGGACGTAGAAGACATGAGCGAGGAGGAGGAGGGCGAGGAGGACCGGGAGGATGCTGACGTGGGTCGAGTACAGGCGGGTGAGGATCGGCACTCCTGCGGCGAAACTGGGGGAGAAAAAGGCCCCGAAGATGCCGAGGATCTCGGCAATTTCGAGGTTGTGTTCGAGGGCTTCGAAGGCTTCTTGATCCCACTTGAGGACGGTGCCCGTGAAGTAGAAGGCGATCGTGAGGGCCAGGAGAGCGACCCCGACGAGCCAATTGAACTCCCGAGGCCGTTTATACGCCGCGGTCACGAAGACGCGGGTGGCGTGAAGGACGACCGAGACCATGACGGCCTGCGCAGTCCAGAAATGCAGCCCTCGGAGGAACGCACCGAAAGGGACCACCTCCATGATCGAGCGGATGCTCGCATTCGCCTCGGTCGGATGGGGATGGTAAAACTGCGTGAGCGCGACGCCCGTCAGGACGAGGATGATGAAGCCAACGAACGTGATGCCGCCCAAGGTGTACGCGAGGGTATTCCCGTATTCCGGGACCTTGTACGCGAGGGCGTCGAGACCCAGACGTTCATCGATGGGTCGCCAGAAGCGACTCCAGCGAGAGGCCTTGGTCGTCTGTTCCATCGTACTCACCCTTTCCGCCGGATGAATCCATAGAAGATTGCGGCGACTCCGGCGACAATCGTAGCGACGGCGACGAGGCCCGGCACGGGGGAGATGTTCGCCTCGAAGAGGTCCCGGATCTCCTCCGAATCGTCTTGCTCGCGGAACACGTACGAGCGAAGGGGGTGAGTCTCACTGCCCGCCGTCTCCATGGGCATCTCCAAGGCGGTCTTGTTGAACGCCACGATCGTCGGGACAAGCATTCCGGGCTCCATGTCCCAGAGGCTGGATTTGAGGGCAAGCTTCAACTCCGCGTTCACTTGCCCGTCGGTCTGGACGACGGCAGACTGCACGATTGCCCCTCCATCGGGAGGTTCGGAGAACACGATTTCCTCGACATCGTCCACGATTCGCTCCACAGCGGTGAACGTATTGTTCAGGAGGCCGATCACGATGAATCCCATGCCCGCGGCGAGGTCCGACGAGTAGCCGAGGGCGAGCCAGCCGGGCTCGGGGTTGCGAAGTGCCGCGTATAGGTTGGCATCGTCGTGCAGGAAAAGACCGGTAACGCCAGAGTCTTCGTCGACCCACCGCCCCCCCTCGCCGTATTCGTCGGCGGTTCCCGGTCCGTCGATGGTCACCGAGGGATTCTGGTCGTAGGGGACGAAGACAACCTCGGCGTCTTCGAAGAGTTCTTCTCCATGTCCTTGGGCGCCTGGCAGAGACAGGAGAACAAGAAGAAGGACGACCGTCACCGCGCAAAGGAGCAAGTCGCGGCGCGCACGTCGGGACATCGGACAGGCCGACCCAGATAGGGGAAGGGCCATTTTCATCGTTTTGATTTACACTCGTACGGCGTCTCGGCCTTCGGACGAACGGATGTTAGGGGCATTCGAAATGAACCCGTCGGGCGTCCGAGGTGGGCCTCGCAACTGAGGCAACGGATTTCGTCCGCACGATAAGGGTCGACGAGCGGATTCGGTCAGGCGTTCCCAGGTGCGATCCCTAGCGCCATTGCGAAGGGAGCTACGCCGTCGGATCTTTCCCGACCATGGCCGGGTCATCGCACGCTCTCGAGCCGCGGGCCGCGCATGATTTCCCGCACGACCTTCCGGGCCTACATCTGTGGCGTCCCGTCGTGGTTGCCCCTGACCGGCCGCGATCAAGGTGTCATGGTCACCTTCTTAGCTGTGGTGGACGTACCGTCGGGCATGGCCGATCTCGTCCGAGTGGCCCTCCTCTACCTACACATCGTGTTCGCGGTCGCCTGGGTCGGCGCGGTTCTCTTCGGGGTCCTCGTGTTGCGACCTGCGATAGCCCGCGTCCCGATGCCGACCCGCAAAGAGACGATGCGCAGGCTCCTGCCTGTGGTGGTCCGCTACGTGCCGACCAGCGCCATCCTGACGATCGTCTTCGGAACGCTGCTCTACCTGTACATCGGCGAATTCAACGTCTCTGCGCTCCTCGGGAGCCGGTGGGGGCAGACCCTCTTTGCGGCTCTCCTCGTCACGCTGGGCACCTTCACGTTCGGCATGCTGGTGGTCACGGGTTCGGCGCGGCGCGTGCTAACCCACTTCGAGGAGGAAGCCTGCGCCCATGGAGCGGAGGTCGCGGCCCTCCAGCGTCGCTTCGGCCGCGGCCAGATCGTCGTCCTCGTCCTCACCCTCGTGATCATCGGTATGATGGTCGCGGCCACGGAGGGACTCTGAGCGGCCCGCAGGGGCGATCCGGGACCGGACGCGGTCGGCGGACAACAATACCGGTGAATGCGTGCCTCCGCGGTTAACCGATGGGCCGCCGCACCGCTCGGCCTCTGGGCCTTCACGGAAATCGAACGAGGTCGCCGATGACGGTGGTTGCGAGGCTAGAACTCTTTTGGGAACCCGCGGGCCGTGAGCACGATATGATTGAGGGGTCCCATCAGGCTCATCAGCCGCGGCATCGGGCCCGCGACGCGGATCTTGCCCGCGAGGACGAGCTGCTCGAACTCCGCTTCCCCCTTGCAGAGTTGCGCCCAGGTCTCGTACTTCGCTTCGAACTTGAAGTCCGCGGGCTCGTCCGGCGAGATCGCCGCCGTTGCGACGTGCCCCCGGCTGATATGGATGAGGAAGGAACGCTGGCGGTCGCTTGCTGTACAGATGACTCGCAGGGTGAGGTCCTTCACGGACTTCTGCCACTTCGCATCGGCGTTGAGGCGCCGCGCGATTTCCTCGAAGAAGGGGAGGGTGTAGAAGTGAATCGTCTCCATCATGGGCCCACCGGACGGATCGACGGGGAGGAAGGGGGAAATACCCTCGGTCCTTACTGAATAGAAGACCCTTTCGACCGGCAATGCGAAGGGGTCCAGCCCCGGAGGGGCTGAGGCATCAGCCTCTCGCGCAGGATGCCTAGGAGCGCTCTACGTCGAAGTAGATCCGGACGGTCGCCCGGTAGGACTTGACGGATTTGCCTTGAATTTCCATCTCGAATTCCGAAACCCGTGCCCACTTCATGTCGCGGACGGTCGCTGCCGCGGTCTCGACCGCGTTCTGCGCGGCCTTGGCGAAACCATCCTTCGAGATGCCCACAATGTCGATCACCTTCTGGACCATGTTTGGTCACCTGGTGGCAGCAATGGCGTCTCCCCACTATGAGGATTCTCGGGCTGTGTAGCGCTCTCGCGTCTGGTCGCCCGGGTCGGTGAGGTCTGGCTCGGATCCCACGGCCTCTCAGCGCCGCATCCCACGGCGCAGCGCCCGGATCCGTTCGACAAGAATGCACCGCGAGGGGCCGAGAAACCTCGGTTTTCAGTAGTTACTATGGACCTACTTCACCACGGAGATACCCTTCGCCTCCCTTGCGGCTCTCAGGTGAACTCGTAAGGAGTTGCCAAGGAGAAAAACAACATGATGGACGCATACGGAAGGGCCGTCGTCGAGGAGCGGGTCCGGCCGAGGCATCTCGCCGAGCTCGAGGCGTACCTGCGCCGGGAATACGGTCCCGGAACGGGCACCGCGTTCGTGTTCGCGGAGATGGCGAACGGCACGGCTCCGTCGAAGCCGCCCCGCGATCGCATTGGGGTGCTGCACACGCTGGTGAACGCCGCGAAGCGGATCGTCCAGGGGAACGGGAACGGACGCCGCACGCCGACCCTCCATCCCACGAGGTGAGGCCTACGACGGAGCGCCGAGGAGGGGCGCTATCGAAGTACCCAACGGGAAGGAGGTGCATTCGGTGATCGCTCTGGTCCTGGCCGCGGTGGCACTGGCCATCCGGTTCTTGGTCGCGTACCGGATCGTCCTCTTCTGAGGACGGTCCCTTTCCTGCTTTTCTTCGTCCTGATGCGGCTGGTCGGCGGCATAGGGCTATCCCTTTTTGATGTCAGCCACCCATCGGGGGCCGCCGGGGAGATCCTTCGGCATGTGTCTCAGGCCCGAAGGAGGGCCGGGGGAGGTAGAGGCGATGTCCCATTGTCCAGGGTGCGGGGCAAAGGGGACGACCGTGCCATCGGAGTTCGGTCACATCCTTGGCTGCGGATCGTGGCTGGACCGGCTCGGTCAAGACCGGAACAACCCCTTCTCGAAGGGGAGGCAGAAGCAGGTCTTGAAGGCGGCCCTCGCCAAGGCCGCGGCAAAGTCCCAGGACCCGACCTCGGATGCATTCGTCGAGGCGCTAGCAAAGGCGCTTGGAGAGGAACTTCGCAAGGAATGAGCGGCCCCGAAGACGGGAGCCGACGTTCGTTCGGGAGGAGCCAGGCCGAGCCCTGACTAGCCTCGCTCGGGGACGCCCTCCTCCAAGGAGCGGAACTCCGCCTGTGCTTTCTTCAGGGTCGCGCCTTCCATCTTTGCGAGCTCCTCGCAAGCGAGCCCGAGGACCTCCTTCGCGCGGTTCCTCTCGCCGTTCGACGCCAAGAACTGACCGTACTCGAGGAGGAACTTGCCTCGATCCGGCGGTGTTGAGAGATCGAACGCGCGCCGGAAGCTCGCGCCCGCAGCCTCCAGATCGCCCCGGGCCGCCGCCAGCGTGGCCTTTGCCCACTCAATGGCGTGGGCCGCGGGCTTGGCCGTCGTGGTCGCCGCGAGCCTCTCCGCCTGCCCGAGGCTCGCCTCGGCCGCCTCGACGTCGCCGAGCCGGCTACGAATTCGCGAGAGCCACGCACAAGCCTCGACCTTGGTGTCTACGCCGACCATGTCCCCGCTTGTCTGGATGAAGTATTCCAGGGATTCCCGTGCCTCCTCCAGCCGTCCTTGATGCTCGTACAGGTTCGCGTAATGATGGTAATGAAAGGCGAGCTTCGCTCGTTGATGGGTCTCCTTCGCGAGGCGGTAGGTTTCGTCGTAGAGGGTTCCGGCCGCGTCGTAGTCGCCGACGTGCTCGGTCAAGTAGTAGGCCTTCGTGAACAGGACGGTCGTGCGAGCCGGCGTGTCTCCCGTAGCCTCCGCCAGGGCCGCGCTTCTGTCGAGGTATTCTAGGGCTTGCTCCCCTTTGCCCATCGCGTAGGCCGCGAGGAAGAGATTGTTGTATGCGTTGCAGAGGCCTCTCGTGTAGCCCGCCCGATCCCACGCGTCCACGGCCTCCTGAAAATCGGCCTGGGCCAACGAGAAGTCGAGCCTCTCGTGGTCGTAAAAGTGAATGAGCCCCCGGAGGTTCGACAGGAAGCCCCATAGTTCCTCGTCCCGAGGCAGGCCCACCATCCAGCTCGTCACCTGCTCGATCCCTGCGAGCGCCCGGCCGTAATCCTCCCGTGCGTACGCGACGCTCGCCCGCTGATAGAGAAGCCAGGCGGCCTCGAGCGAGGGCTCTTGAGGTACCAGGGACAATCCCTTGTCGATCTCCTCGACGGCCTGCCCCAATTGCCCGAGGTTCTCCAGACAGACCGCAATCTTCGCGTGGAGCCGCGCGACCGCGGCTCGATCTGACGCGTCTCGGGCACCGGCGCGGTACGCTTCAATGGCCCCTGGGTAGTCCCCCACAAGCCTGCGCAGGTCGCCGAGCTTCGCGAGGATTGACCCTCGCCGCCCAGGATCGACCTCCACGACAGCGGCGTTGCCGAGATAGGCCACGGCCTCGTGGGGTCGGCCCTGAGCCTTCGCCTCGTCGGACTTTCCGGAAAGCCATCGGGCGACCTCCGAGGCGATCGACGCTCGGCGCTCCGCGGGCAAGCTTCCTTGGAAGTAGCTGCGGAGCGCATCGTGCACAACGAAACGGCCTGAGTCTGTCGAGGTCACGAGGCCCTTCCTGTGAAGGTCGATGAGGATCCGACGTCGGGCGCCCGACGTCAGGAGCATCGCCTCCGGGGGCACAGGGAGGTGATAGAACGACGCGATTTCGAGGCACTCGCGTTCCTCTTTCGCGAGGGAGGGGTCGATCTGCTCGGCGATGTACGTCTCCAACGTCCTCCAGCTTTCCTCGGGAGGCGCCCCGGGGCCCGCGCTGGCGACGAGCTTGAGGAAGAGTGGAATTCCCCCGCAGGATTCCACGAGACTCCCGAGGAGAGGGTCCGCGATGCCGGCCTCCTTGAGGATCGTGACGCTGCTCGTCGGGTCGAGGCCATGGAGGGGGAGTTCCATGACCGAGGCTTCGACGGCGACCTCGCGCCGACTGTAGAAGGCGGGGGTACTGCGGGAGAGCAGGAGCGCCGAGGTCCCCTTTTGGGGCTTGAGGGCCCGTACCAGGATTGCCAGGAACGCCTGCGCTTCCTCGGAGGCGTTCTGGACATCATCGAAAACGAGGAGCGCCCCGACGCCCGCGAGGTCCCGGGCCAGAGGCTCCTCGACCCGGGCCAACTCCTTGGGCGCCGTCCCGGCAAGGAAGCCATGCAGCTCAGTGCGATTCAGGCTCCTCAGGAAGACGGAGACCCGGGCGGCGAGGTCGATCGCAGTATCCCACGGGCACACGCCGCGCCAAAAGAGGGAGCGCTTTCCGCGCAACTCCTCGCAGATCCTCGAGCCGAGGGTCGTCTTCCCGATTCCGGCCATTCCCGTGACGACGACAACCGGTTTCTCCCCGAGAGCACGGAGGACTTCTGCGAGTTCTTTCTCGCGTCCATAGAAGCTCTGGACGCGGGCGGCTTCCTGCGTGAAGTCAACGAGGCCCTCCCGCCCCGTCGGGCGCGCCTCCGAGATATAGCCGTCCGTCTGGAGTTCCGTCAACAGCTCGAGGACGGTCGCGCCCCTGCGCTCCTCCTGATGAATCCGCGAGAGGGGAAGATCGTGGGTCTCACCCATCCGATCCCGAAACGGGACGTGTGCGCTGAGAAGGGCATTCCTGAGGGAAGAGGCGTGGAGCCTTCCCGACGCGGTCAGGAAGTAGACCTTGCGCCGGCGCGCTCGCCCGCGGACGTGACTCGTCTTCTCCTCAACGTGCCCCTCGGCGACGAGAGGACGGATGTATTGCGTGACGTGATGGACTCGGATGCCCGCCGCGCGGGCGATGGCCTCTTGGGTGACGCCGGGCGGTGCCTCGTAGGCCTCCGCGAGTCGGCTGAAGTCGAAGAGATGGAGCTGGATTCTCTCCTTCACGGTGAGAGCCCGGACGTGCACGGGTCGGCGACCCCGGAGCACACTGACCGGCAGCCTAGATAACGCTTCCCACGGTTGGGCGGGCGGGCCCCCAGGCCGCCTGCCGGAGATCACTCTGGAAAGGCCCCTTCGTGTTTGTACGAAAGCTATTAATCGGGTGCCCTCGATTGCCGGGCACTCCGTGGGGGAGTCAATGTACGGGAGGAGAGTGGTTTTTGCCACCGCGCTAGCCCTGCTGATTGTGCTCTCTGCCTTGGCCGTTGTCGTGCCGCGGGCCGCGGCCCAACCCGGCCCGGTCGGCCCGAAAACGATCACGGTCGATGGCGATCCGAGCGACTGGACGGGGGTCGTCCCGGGCAATAACACGGGCATCCAGGACGCGGGCGAATACATCTGGAATGACACCGCGGGAGACGACACCGGGGACGGAGATTATACGTACCCATTGGCAGCCGACCTGAACGTGACGGGGCTGTTCGACCTGACCGAGGTCCGCATCACCGCGGACGCGGGCAATCTCTACTTCCTCGTCAAGGTTGGAAACCTCAATAACCCGTGGGGCGGGCCCGATGGTTTCTCCACGGTCTCAGGCATCATCCTCATCGACACGACGCGCGATGCGATCGGCCAGACGTCCGCGCGCCCGAACGTGCGGGTCGCCGCGGGGTCCGGCTGGGAATACTGGGCCCGGATTGGCCAGCCCGGATGGCATGCGGAGACGAAGAAGGTCTTCGATGCCGCCGGCAACTGGGCTCCGATCGAGAACAAGGGGAGCGTCGCGAACGACGCGATCGAGGTCTCGATCCCGCTCGCGTTCATCGGCAAGGACGGATACAGCATCAACAACGCGACCTGGCGCTTCATGCTGCTCTGGCAGAGCCACGATGGATTCGGTCCGAACGGGTTCCGGGACGTCGTCGCCTCGAAGTACGTCGTCGAGTGGTCGTTCGGCGGAGGCGCGGACCACGGCAACGATCCGCAGGTCCAAGACCTCGCGTTCTCGGCGAGCGCCGCAGCCCAGGCGGCCGAACTTGGGTCCTATTCGGCCACGAGCCAGGCCACGGTCGCATCCTACGCGGACATCACCTTCGGGGACGTTGGATTCGTACCGGACTCGGTGGCCCCGACGCTCTCCGGAATCTCCGCGAGCCCCACCTTCAATCAAGTGACGATCGCCTGGAACACCGACGAGATTGCGAGCACCGCGGTGGACTACGGACGTTTCCTGCCCCCCGCCCTTGAGCGCTCGGTTGACGAGTTCGTCACGAGCCATTCCGTCACGATCTCGGGATTGCGGTCGGCGTCCACGTACTACTACCAGGTCGAATCCGTGGACATTGCGAACAACGCGGCAACCTCTGCCATCCTGAGCTTCACGACGGCGGCGGCGCCACCCACGAACCTCGCTTCATTCGTCGGCAGCACCTTCGTGTGGCAGGACGCGACCGGCGACGACACGGGCGATGGCAACTACGTCTACCCGAACGAGCCGACGGTCAGCTGGGCCGGGCGCGCCGACATCTGGTTCTTGAACTTGACCCTCGAGGGGAACTGGGTGCACACGTCCGTCCGGGTCAACGCACAACCGGAGACGATTTGGCGCCAGCGAATGGCGTCCTTCGTGATGTTCATCGACGTCGATCGCGTGCCGGGATCCGGTGCGACCAGCGTCGGGTTCGTCCAACCGGAATCGCCGCCGGGTCACCCGCTGAACATCAGCGTCGCCCCCGCCTTCGCCTGGGAGTACATGGTCCTCGGGACCTTCCAGAACCTGAGCGAGTTTACCCCGAGCGACAACCGAGGCGAGCTGCTCATTCGCGACAGCACTTTCAACACGACCCTGAACACGTACAACCTCGTCTACATGAGCACATTGAACCAAACAACGACGCCGAGGAATCCGAGGCCCAATGCGGCAAACGTGTATGCGTCGAACGGCGGCACGCAGCTCGACTTCTGGCTGAACGTCACGGACCTGGGCCTGTCGACAAACATGACGTACATCGGCATCGGAGCCTTGTACGACGATGCGGGCGGCGGCTGGCCGAACGGCGGGATCCGGCAGGTCCGACCGTCGGCCGGGAACTGGGAGGGCGGCGGCTCGAACGGGCCGCTGAACCCGAACGCGTACGACCTCGCTTTCTACGGTGCGACGGAAGCCCAACAGACGGATCTGAGCCAGTACGGAGCGGCGTTTACGACGATCACGACCGCGATGCAGATTGACTTGAGCACCCTCTGGAACGCGCGGCTCTCGGCCCTCGGGATGAGCGCGACCTTGTCGGACGCCGACCTGCAGTCGGGTGAGACGAGCCAGGTCACGGTCACTCTCAGCGAGGGCGGCGCGCCCGTCGCGGGCGCGAGCGTTCGCCTGGCCGCGAATCCCGCGGCCGCGGTGGATATCCTGCCCCCCAACCCGACGACGACGGACACCTTCGGCTCCGCGGACTTCGTCGTGCGCGCCCGGACCGCGTCGGCGGACACGAGCGTCGTGCTCACGGCAACAGGGACCGTGGAAGGGTTCTCCCTCACGAGCACCCTGTCGCTCCAAGTTCGTGGCCTTAGCCACACGTACCAGGTGTTCCTGGCGGCGGGCACGATGAGCCTCGGTACCGGCGAGCAGACGTCGGTGACGACGACGTTCACGGACAAGGGTCTGCCCGTGTCGGGCGCGAGTGTCACCCTCGCCAGCAGCAGCCCTCTGTTGACCGTGACGGGCTCGCCCGCGACGACGAACGCCCAGGGCGTGGCGACGTTCACGGTCCGAGCGGGCTACTCGGAGGCTGACGTCACCGCACAGATCACCGCGACGGCGACGAACGGGACCGCGCAAACGATCGCGACGGCGATGATGACCGTCGAGGCGTTCGTGCATGTCTACACCCTCAGCGGCAGCGCGAGCCCGGTTGTCGTGGCGGCGAACGCGACGACGACCCTGACCTTCGTCTTCCGGGATGCCGGCGCAGCCCGGGCCGCCGCGACGGTCGTGATCTCGATGAGTCCGACCACGGGATTCGACCCCGTCGGCGACGTCTCGAAGACGACGGACGCGAGCGGCCAGGTCACCTTCACGCTGCGTGCCCGGTCCCTCACGACGGACACGTCGGTCGTCGTGACCGCGACGGCGAGCAACGGGACGGCGACGAACGTCGCATCCGCGACGGTTACCGTCGTGGCGCAAGCGGTCCCGGAGGCGCCGCCCGTGACCCCCGCAGGGGTGACCTATGAGGTCTTCATTGCCGTTGCGGTGGTCCTCGCGGCGATCGCCGCCGCCTTCGCTGTGATGTGGGCTAGGTCCCGGAAGCCACGGCCGCCGGAGCAGCCGCCGGAGGAAGGAGCCGGGGTCGAGTGAGGCCTCGGCATCTCTCCCTTTTTGTCATGCAAAGGTCAGAGGCGAGTCGATGGTCAAGGGCCTGACGGCGCACGACCTTGGGTACCGAACCGTCACCGTCCTCGCTTTCGTCATCCTGCTCGTAGCCTCCACCCTCGTCGCGATTGCGGCTCCCGTCGGTAGCCGTCCCCCGCCCCCGCCCGAGCCCGCCCAGGTGGATCCACTCAACCTCGCGATCCTCTGGCACATGCACCAGCCCCTGTACAAGAACATCCTCACCGGGAAGTACGAGATGCCCTGGGTGCGGGACCATACGCCGGAGGAATACCTCGACCACCCCAAGATCCTCATGGAATATCCAACCCTCAACGTGACATTCAACCTCGTCCCCTCGCTGATCCTTCAGATCGAGGACTATGTGGCTGGCGCGATCGACAATCACATCGAGCTCGCTCGGATCGATCTGGCGACCGCGACGCCCGACCAGCGGCGGACGATCGCCCAAGAATTCATCCGCCTCGCGCCGTGGCATTACAGCCCCACGGGAAACCCCTGGTATGCGACGTATGCGGCATGGCCGCGGCTCAACGTGCTCGTCGGGAAGGTGAGCGCGGATCCGCTCAGCCTGAACAACACGGAGCTGCAGGACCTCGAGACGATCTTCTTCCTCCACCAGATCAGCATCCCGTACATCGAGGGCGCGTACGACCTTGCCGACCGCAACGACACGATCCTCCAGCTCTTGCAGAAGGGGACGGGTTACACCCAGGCGGACACGGAGACGATCCTGGCGATCCAGCGAGACATCATGTCCCGGGTCGTCGGCTTCTACAAGCAGGCCCAGGACCTCGGCCAGGCGGAAGTGATCACGACCCCCTTCTACCATCCGATCGCGCCCCTCCTCATGGATTCCGTCGTGCCGTCCGAGGATGCCCTCCATAACATCTCGAAGGGTTCCTGGGTCAACGACACGCGCTACCAGTATGAGAACGCCTCCGCGTTCTACGCCGCCCGTTTCGGACGCGCCGCGACGGGCGTGTGGCATAGCGAGCAGTCCGTGTCGCCCGCGGTGATTCCCCTTGCGGTCGACGCCGGGTTCAACTGGACCTCCTCCGACGAAGGGGTCCTCTGGAAGAGCCAGGTTGCGGGCCAGACCGTCGGGCAGAGCCTCCTGAACCGCTCGCGCGTATACACGGTCACGGTCTCCGGCCGGACGATGGACATCGTGTTCCGGGACACGGACATCTCCAACCAAGTTTCATTTACCTACGGCGGTCTCCCGACGGACCAAGCCGTCGCAGATTTCATGCAGCGGCTCCAGGGATTCTATGACAACCTCACGGCGGCCCAGCGGGCCCACGGGCTCGTGACCCTCGCGGCCGACGGCGAGAACTGGATGTTCCTCGCGGGCTACCCGAACGACGGGCGCGATTTCCTGAATCGCCTCTACCAGAACCTCTCCGCCGCCCAAGCGGCGGGTTGGCTTCGGACCTGGAAAATCGGTGACTTCCTCACGCAACCCGGCCGCGTGAAGGTGCCCCTAAGCACGTTGCACGCAGGGAGTTGGATCGACGCGGACTTCCGCACTTGGAGTGGCGAGGAGGAGGAGCAGGTGGGATGGGCCCGGCTCGTGGCCGCCCGCGCGGCCGTCGTGGAGTACACCCGGGCCACGGAGGGCCATGATTTCGTCGAGCCGACGGACAGTCCCGCCGTGAAACGCGCCTGGGAGGCGATCTTCACCGCGGAAGGCAGCGATTGGTTCTGGTGGTACGGGGACGACCAGAGTTCCGGGGACGACGGCAAGTTCGACCTCATGCTGAAGGCGCACCTCATCACGGCATATGCGACAATCGGCCGGGCGCCGCCCATCGACCTCACGGCACGATGGGCGCCGAGCGCGACGCCGGACCAGCCCGGGGCCGTCACCGAGGCATCGCCCCCGCCGACGATCGACGCCTTCGCGAGGGCGGGCGAATGGACGAACGCCACGGGCTGGACCCAGGCTCCTCCCGCCGGCGATCTGATGCGACTCCGCGGTTTCTACGCCTTCGTCGATGCGGCGTCTCTCTACCTTCGAGTCGACCTCAACGGGGATGCGACGGTCCTCCGGGGCTCCGCGGGCCGCGAGGTCGAAGTGTACCTCTCCTTGCCCGTTCGCGTCGCGCAGGCGGACCTGGAGGTCAACCTGAACCGCTACGGGGTGAACTTCGCGACGAGGAACGGTGACTACCGCTTCGACTGGGCGGCGCGCTACCGCTTGCGCATCGTCTTCCCGCAATCCCTCTCGGACGGCCTCACCCCGTGGAGCCTGTTTTCGGCTCGAGAGGGGACCGACTACCTCGGCGACGGGACGTGGGTCTTCAAGAGCAGCAAGGACAACGGCGCGATGGTCGGGTCCGTGATCGAGGCCCTCGTGCCCCTCACCGAACTCGGCTACGGGCCCGGCGATTTGATCCGCCTCGTGGTCGTCACCTCGAACGGGACGGCGGACGTGGACATCTTGCCCGCCGCGGCGGAAGGCCCCGGGGAGGTGAGCGTGCTCATCCCCAAGCCGGGCCCGCCCGTGGCGATCTTCGACGATCCCGTGGGCGACGACCTAGGCGACGGCGACTATACGTACGCCCAGTCCCCGGACTTCAAGTGCTCCGACGGAACGCACTGCGAGGATCTCATCTACGACTTCACGTGGTTCAACATCTCCGACGCGCCGACGTCCGTCACCTTCACCATTGGTTACGTGGATATCGGCGTGAACCAGTGGGCCGGACCGAACGGATTCTCGTACCAGATCATCAACATCTACATCGACGCGGATCGGGTGCCGGGCTCGGGGAACCTCCTGCTGCTCGAGGGCCCGAATGCGAAAGCGGCGCCCGAGTACGCGTGGGAGGCGGCCATCCAGGCCGCCGGCTGGAGCGATTCGCGCACGTTCGTGACCCGCGATCCCGCGGTTTCCCAGCGTCTCCAATCCGGCCTCCTCGTGCGACGATCCCCGGGCACGCAGAATGTTGAGATCACGGTCCCGAAGGCCTTGCTGCCGTCGGGCGACCCGAAGAGCTGGGGCTACATCGTCCTCTCGGGCCCGCAGGACGGGTTCGGACCGGGCTGGTGGCGCCCCGTCGCCGCGATCTCGGGCACCTGGGTCGCCGGTGGCGCGGGGAAGCCGGGGGTGCCGCCCGGAAACCACCCACGGGTCTTCGACGTGATCAATGGAACGGCGGACCAGACCGCGAACCTCTCGAGCTACACGACGGGCGACCTCGCGTACATCCCCGGGGTCACGGTGGTGGTGAAAGCGCCCGGAAGGCCCGTGGTGACGGTGGACCCGGCGGCGCCCTGGGACCGAGGGGACAGCATCAACGTGACCTGGACCGCGGACCCGAACCCGGAGACCCAGCGGCCGATCGCGAGCTACGACGTCAGCGTCTTCTATGCGGCGACGGACGTCATCGTCGACCTTCGGGGGACGGCTGCAACGCGGACCTCCTTCACGGTTGAGAAGGAGCAGAACATCACGATCCGTGTGACGGCCTTCGATGGCTTTGCAACCTCCGCCCCGTTCGTGCAAGAGTACGAGGTCCGTCGGTCGCCACCGCCACCCCCGGAGAACCGCGCCCCGATCCTGACGAACCCGACCGTGGAGCCGGCCCAGGGAGACGCCGCGACGGTCTTCCTCTTCTCCGTGCGCTACGTCGACCTAGACGGAGATGCGCCGGAGCTCTTCCTCGTGCTCGACGGCACCGCGAGGCCGATGGCCTACGTGGGGGGAGGCAACACCACGGGCGCGGTGTTCCGGCTGTCGACGACCCTGTCGGCGGGAACCCACACGTACCGCTTCCGCGCCGACGATCGGAATGGATCCGCGAACTCCGTCGTCGAAACTGGAGATTTCACGATTACCGTATCGGCCGCACCGGTGGCTCCGCTCGCTCTCCTGGCGGGCGTCGGGATTGCCGCTGCGGCGGCGATCGCCTTGGTCGTCTTTCTGCTGCTCCGACGTCGGCAGCCTCCGCAGCAACCGGGGGAGCCGCCGGCGGGGCCTCCCGAGGAGCCTCCAACGGGGCAGGAGGAGGGTGAATAATGGAGCGAAGGCAGCTCCTTACGATCATCGTCGCCGTCGTGGTCATCGCGGCCGCCGCATCCGTCACGGTCTTTCTCCTCACGATGCCTCCTCCCGGGACGACGCCGACCCACGTGTACATCGTCGAGGGCGACTCTGAATGGTTCGAGCTTCCCTCGGGCGGCCGTACGGACGTCTTCGCCCTCGTGACGGACAACGGGGCCCCCTTGTTCGGCGTCCTCGTCAACGTGACGGCTTCACCCTCCACGGAAGGAACCCTCTCGGCGGCGAGCGCGACGACGGGGACGGACGGCATCGCACGGGTCGAGTACGCGGCTTTCAACCGGACGGACGATGTCAGGGTCGAATTCACCTTCTCGGCCGTCCTCGGCGGCAAGGAGGTCTCGGGCTCCGTCGAGGTGCGGCAACTCGGGATCGGACGGGAGCCGACGACGGCCCGCGTGAAGGGCCTGGTGATGAGGGCGGCGGATCGCCTGCCCATCGACAACGCGACGGTCCAGGTGAACCTCCTCAACATGACGGGTCTGCCCGCGAACACCCCGAGCTTCTTCTCGAACAACTCCAACTCGCTCGGCCGCTTCGAGATCAAGGACATTCCACCCCGGTCGGCGTTCGTCCAGACCGTGAAGACAGGTTACAAGTCTGCGCGGGCCAACATCACCCTCGTCGCGGGCCAGAACACCCGCGTGGATTTCCTCCTCGAACAGCTCACGGGCAAGGTCCTCGTCGTGTGGCACACGTACTCCGGGAAGGAGCAGGACGAGTTCAACAAGCTCGTCGACCGCTACCGGGCCACGCGACCGGATTTGAACGTCCAAGTTGAGGTCCAGCCCTTCGCCGGGGCTCCGGAGAAGTTCATCGTCTCCGCCACCGCCGGGAATGCCCCCGATGTGATGCGCTTCCAGAACGATCGTCTCGGGGAGATTGCGAGCCTCGGGTACCTCGAACCCCTCGATTCGCGCCTCGATCCGTCGACGATCAACTTGTACACCACGGACGCCCTCGCGGCGATGCGGATCGAGGGCACCATCTACGCCCTTCCTGCGACCCAGGACCTCCTCGCGATCATCTACAATCGAGCCCTCTTCCAGGCCGCGGGCGAGCCTCTACCGCGGGACGATTGGACGACGAACGATCTCGTCCGCATCGCGACGAACCTCACAAGACCGGGCCAGTACGGCTTCGTCACACCGCAGACGAACGGGTACTACTGGTTCCCCTGGCTCATGGGCTACGGCGGGGATATCTTCACCGTGCCGGACACGGAGCCCATCGATGACGACTCCGACGTTGGCCTTAACACGAATGAATCAGCCCGATCCGTCCTTTTCATGCACTCCCTCGACAAGGTCCACCACGTCATGTTCCCGAACCCCGGGGAGGATCCCATGCTCACCGAGTTCCTGTCCGGGAAGGCCGCGATGATCACGACGGGTCCTTGGAACATCCCCAGGATCGAGGGCGCCGAGATCGACTATGGCATTGCGCCTTACCCGATCGTCTCCGAGACGGGGCAGCGGGCGGAACCTGTCCTCGGTGTGAAGGGCTTCGCGATCTGGAAGCTGAGCTCCGTAAAGGACGACGCCTTCGATTTCATCAAGTTCGTCACGAGCCCGGCCGAGCAGAAGAAGTTCGCTCTGGGCGTCGACGGCGTCCCGGGCACGAACGACCTCCCGACGTACCGGGCCGCGTTCACAGATGCCGACATCCTGGCGAACCCGGTCATCTCGAGGTTCCTCCTGCAGGCGAGCTTCTCCTCCGAGTTCCCATCGCGGCCGGAGATGGGCAGGGTCTGGGGGCCCGTGACCGATGCATTGACCTTCATTTACGAGGCCGTAGACCCCACGGTTTCCGACGCACGAGCGATCCTGACGCAGGAGGAAATGGAGATCTACGGCTGAGCGGGGCCATCATCCCATGGACAAACCCCTTCGCCGCCCCCTAGCCCTCGTCGGTCCCATGGTGGGCCTGGTGCTCCTCTTCACGACGGCGGGGACCGCCATCGCCTTGCCGGCACCCCCCGCGTCGGTCGCTCTCGCCGGCGTCTGGGAGTTCACCGTGAACATCACATTCGATCCGAGCCCGTCGTCGGACGTGATCGCGTACAACATCCACGTCGCGGACGGTACGATCAACGGGACGACCGTCGGGGAACTCCAGCCGCGGCCCGGAAGGACCACAACCCTGTATGATACGCTCAATGTCACGAGTCCTGCGAACATTTCCGGGATGGTCCACACCTTCCTCCCGATCCGCTTCCAGAACGCGACGCGGACGAACTGGACGGCCGCGTACGAGGCCGGCGGGATCCGGTACGTCCCGAGCGATTTCACCCGCGTGCTGTACTCCGTCACCGGCCTCGAGGCGGAGGTCCCCGTCTATGTTGCCGTCACTGCCGTGGGCTCGGACGGGGAGAATCCTTCCGTGAGCCCGGTGCCCGCCACGCCCCTCGCCCAGGCGGTGCTCGCCAGGCCGAGCAACGAAGGGATCTACGTCTCGTGGGCCCTGATCCTCTCCGCCGTCATCGCGGCCGTCGTGGTCCTGTCCCGGCGCGAGGCGAAGCAGAACCGGAGCGCCTACGTCTATGTGCTCCCCGCCCTCCTCGGCCTCGTCGCCCTCACCTTCTATCCGGTCCTCTATGGATTCTTCCTCAGTTTCACGGATCGCACAGGGGCTCAGAATCCGACCCAGAACTTCGTCGGCTTCGTGAATTACCTCACCGTGTTCACGACCCCCGATTTCGCGATGGTCGCGGCGACGACCCTCGTCTGGACGGTCGTGAATGTCTTCTTCCATGTCACGATTGGCCTGCTGCTCGCAGTCCTCCTGAACCGGCGCATCCGAGGCCGCGTCGCGTACCGCGCGCTCCTGCTCCTCCCCTGGGCCGTACCCTCGTACATCACGACCCTTGCCTGGAGGGGGATGTTCGAGACCCAGAACGGGCTCATCAACCAGATCCTCGGACCCCTCGGCTGGAGCCTTCTCGGGTGCGGTGCCACTCCGTGCGCCTGGCTTACGGAGACGGGCTCCGTGCTTCCCCTGATCGCCGTGATCATCACGAACATCTGGCTCGGCATCCCGTTCATGATGATGGTCTTCTCCGGCGCCCTTCAGGGAATCCCGCCTGAACTCTACGAGGCCGCGGACGTCGATGGACTCACCGCGACGCAGAAGTTCTTCCACATCACCTTGCCCCTCGTCAAGCCGGCGATCATCCCCGCGGCCCTCCTGGGATTCATCTGGACGTTCAACATGTTCAACGTGATCTACCTGATGACGCAGGGCGGCCCGCCCGTGCCCATCGCGGGCATGGAAGCGGGCGCGACGGACATCTTGATCACCTTCGTGTATAACAAGGGCTTCTCGGATCAGTTCGAGCAAGGCCTCGCGGCCGCGTACAGCGTCGTGATCTTCTTCATGCTCCTCTCCTTCGGACTTTTCTACACGTGGCGCACGGGAGCCTTCGAAGCCTTCGCGGGCCGTGCAGCGGCGGGCCCGCGAGCCGCGCGTCGGTATCCAGGCGCGACGCTCGTCGGCGCTCTCCATCGGGGATGGGGCCGGCTCACGAATCCTGTCCGGGCCGCAATGGGGACCGACCAGCCCGAGCATGTCCTCGTGCCAACGTGGCTCATCTCCTCGATTGGCGCCTTGGGAGTCTTCGAGCTGGTCTACGGCGCCACCGTCTATGGCTCCATGTCCTTCTGGTTCATCCTCACGGCCCTCCAGGGCCTGTGGTTCTTCGTCGTCGGCCTCGGGCTCGTCGCGGCCGCGGCGGCTCTCTCCATGCGGCAGAGGGCCGGCCGGCGAATCGCGGCCTGGTCGCTGCTCCTCGGCCTCCTCGGCGGGCTCCTGCTCGCCCTCGCGAATCCGTTCCATCCGGTGAACCTCCGGATTCCCGTGGTCGTCGCGCTGCTCTTCTTCCTCTCCCGGCCCGTGGCGGAATACACGTTCGAGCCGGATCCGTGGACTCGTCTTGTCGATGCCTTCGCCCGATCCCGGCCGAGATCTGGGAACCCGGGCCACCATAGGAGCCCGCGCACGTGGACGAACGTGGGCGTCCATGCGGTCCTCCTTGCCTTCGTGGCGTTCGCCGTGCTGCCCGTGTACGCCGTCGCAGGGACGGCCTTCGGCGAGTTCCCGGCCATGGCGGTACAGAACATGCCAATCATGAGGGATCTCCTCCTCCGGGGCCAGTCCTTGCCCGGCTGGACCCTCGAGCACTTCCAGTCGGTCCTGTTCGACTATCCGTTCTCCCTCTGGCTGCGCAACAGCCTCCTCGTGTCCGCGGCCACGACGGCCGTCGGGATCCTCCTCGCCATCACAGGTTCCTACGCCTTCTCCCGCTACCAGTTCCGAGGCAAGCGGGCGAGCATGCTCTCCTTCATCATCGTCCAGATGTTCCCCGGCGTCATCATCCTGATACCGTACTATGTGCTCTTCTTCCAGCTTGGCCTCATCAACACGTTCGGGGGCCTCGTCATCGCCTATAGCGTAACCGCGCTGCCCTTTGTCCTCTGGTTCCTGAAAGGCTTCTTCGATACGATTCCGGTCGACCTCGATGAGGCCGCCATGGTGGACGGCACGACCCGGACCGGGGCCATGTGGCGGGTCCTCGTGCCCCTCGCGAGGCCGGCCATCGCCGTGGCCGCCCTTTTCACGTTCCTGGCCGCCTGGAACGAGTGGCTCCTCGCCTTCACGTTCATGACGAGCTCGACCAACTACACGCTGCCCGTCGGCGTGAGTTCCTTCGTGTATCCGCCCCAGGTGTTCTGGAACGAGTTCGCCGCGATCTCGATCCTCGTGGCCCTGCCCATCGTCGTGCTCTTCATTGTCTTCCAGAAGTATCTCGTGTCGGGCCTCACGAAGGGGGCCGTGAAGGGGTGATCCGGTGGCCGAGGTCGTCCTCGATCAGGTGACGAAGCGGTTCGGGGACTTCGTCGCGGTCCACGAGCTGGACCTCACCGTGAAGGACGGGGAGTTCGTCGTCCTCGTCGGTCCGAGCGGCTGCGGGAAGACGACGATCCTTCGCATGGTCGCGGGACTGGAGGACATCACCTCCGGGACGATCGAGATCGGCGGTCGGGTCGTGAATGACGTCCCGCCGAAAGATCGGGACGTCGCGATGGTCTTCCAGAGCTACGCCCTCTATCCGCACATGAACGTGTTCGACAACATGGCCTTCTCGCTGAAGATGCGTCGCTTCCCCATCACAACGCCGGACGGCAAGGCCTCCGTGCGGCGGCTCGGGCGGGATGAAATCGAACGACGGGTCCGCGAGGCGGCGCGGCTCCTCGGCATCGAGGATCAGCTCGAGAAGAAGCCGGCCCAGCTCAGCGGTGGCCAGCGGCAACGGGTCGCCCTTGGCCGGGCCATCGTCCGGAATCCGAAGGTCTTCCTCTTCGACGAGCCCCTGAGCAACCTCGACGCGAAGCTGCGTGTCGCGATGCGGGCGGAGCTCGCGAAACTCCATCAGATCCTCGGGAGCACGATGCTGTACGTGACCCACGACCAGGCCGAAGCCATGACCTTGGGGGACCGGGTCGTCGTACTGGACAAGGGCTTCGTCCAGCAGGTCGAGAGCCCCCAGAACCTGTACGACCGTCCAAGGAACCAGTTCGTGGCGGGCTTCATCGGCAGCCCCGCGATGAACTTCCTTGATGCGGTCTTGGTTGACGATGCCGCTGGCGCGTTCCTCGACCTCGGGGAGTTCCGGTTGCGCATCCCGCAGGACCTCGTGGGCGCCGTGCGGCCTCATCTCGGGAAGCCCGTCGTGTTCGGAATCCGACCTGAGAACCTCTACGACCGCTTGTTCGCGCAGGGGGTCCGCCCCGATTCCACGGTCACCGCGCGGGTCGATGTCAAGGAGGCCCTCGGGGCGGATCTGTTCCTCCACGTGAGCGTGGGCGACCGAAGGATCCTCGCGCGGGTGAACCCCGAGACGAAGGTGGGTGTGGGCGACTCGTTTGACATCTACTTCGACATGGGGAAGATGCACCTCTTCGACAAGGCCACGGGCGGCGCGATCATCTAGCGATGAAGCGCGAGGCCGCGGGACCCCTCGGGGCAACTCCGGCGGAATTGCGGCCGAAATGGGGCATGATCTTGGCGTCCGCTTTTGACGGGTTCGCCCCCTCCGTCGCACGCGCGCTTGGACGCGCAGAGGAAGAAGATGAGGACGGGAATTTGGGCAACGGCCTTGGTCGTTGCGGGAATGGTGGGTGTGCTCCTGATGGCGCCGCTCGCCGCGGCCCACGCGTTTCGTGGGGACCTGACGGCCCCCGCCGGAGGCAATCCCTTCGGCAGCGACACCGTCGGTTCGTATCGGATTGTCGTTCACGGCACTCGAGTGGTGATTCGCGCGGATGTGGACCTTAGCCCACCGGCGGGCTACGTGCTCGAGGGCTGGCTCGTGGACATGCAGACGGGATACAAGTTGAGCCTCGGAGAACTTCGCCATGGACACCTGCGGTTCGAGCAGCACATGGTGAACCCGTGGACCTACGGCATCCTCGTGATCACCGCGGAACCCGCGGGGGACCTCGATCCGAACCCAGCGATGCCTGTCGCGGGGGCCCTGCTCCCTGCTCCCTTCGGGCAGTAGGCAACCCGTGGGGGACCGGCCCCCCGGTCCCCTTCTTTCCTACGGGAGCTAGGGGTCAGATCGCGCCTGCCAGGGACAACACGCCCTCGAGGGGGATGAAGATGTTCTCCGGCCGATGCTTGAGTTCGTACCGCAGCTCGTACAAGGCTTTCTCCATCATCCAACCGCGGATTCCTCGCAAGGCCTCGGCGGGTTCGAGTTCCTGGTAGAGGGAGGACCGGCCTAGGTACTGCTGGGTGTACCGCTCCACGGCAGCCCGCTCCCATCCACGAAGCCGATTCGCGACCGCCGCCTCCTCTTGGCTGAGTTCGGCGGGGGACAGGAGGCGCAAGGCCGCCGAAGCATCGCCGCGGATGAACTCGCGCCAAGCATAGTGGCGGACATAGGCGAACGAACGGTTCATCGTCCCCACATCCCGGAGCGGGGGCAGGGGGATCGACCGCTGCCCCGGCGGACGCTCGGGCTCCCCCTCGAAGTCGATGAACAAGAGCGCCCCGTTGTCCCGGCGGCGGAGGACCTGCCCGAGATGCAAGTCCGCATGGGTTACGCCCTTCGGAGTCCCGACGCATGCCTCGAGCCCGGCCAACACATGCTCGATCGCCCTCCGCGCATCGAAGACGCGCTGGCGAGCTCCCACCGCTCGGTCCGAGCGAACCCGATCGGGATCTTTCGCGAGGTGGCCGAGGCGGCGCAGGGCATCCCCCAGGTTCGCCGTGGCGACCTTGTAGGCCGCCATGGCGTCGTCGGGGCGGAATGGCTCCATCGCGAAGGGGCCCGGGTGGCGATCGACGAGGATTTCATGGAGCGCGGCGGTGGCCTCCCCCAAGTCCGAGGCCGCCTCGATCCCCGCATCCTCGATGGCGGACCGCCCCGGTTGGGTCGGCTCGGAGAGCGCTTGATGCCATCCTTCCGTGAGCCAGGTGAAGAGGTCGACTGCGTCGACATGGGCCGTCGCCACTCCGAGGACGAGTCGGTCCGGCTCTCTTCCCAAGGAGAGCTCTCCGAAGAAGGGCGGGACGTGGGGGAAGCGCTTGCGATGGAGGCGCTCGAGGATCACCGGTTCGCGATTTCCGATGTCGAGGAACTTGTAGCTCTTGAATACGGCGTCCTGTCGGCTCGTCCGGATGTGGACGAGGATGTTCGAAGTGTCGCCGGCCACGCCCGGGCCCATCTCCTGGAACGCGCCGAAGGAGGTGCCCCGGAACTGGAGGGTGTCCCCCGCGACGGTTCGCACCTTCGTCTGGTCCCGGAATCCGTCCGCGACGAATCGGGCGTAGCTGGGCTGGCCCTCGGCCTCGGCAACGTAAAGCCGGCCGCGTCCCGCGGGGAGTTCGAACGCCTGCGGATCGCGCCGCGTCGTTGAGACGGAGAGCGGGAGGTGCAGGGGAAGGGAGCCCTGGGGCTCCCGCACGACGGCCATGAACAGGACCAACGCTTCCGTGGGCGACTCGAAGAGCAACGCCCTGTCCTTGACGGCGAGGTCCGCACGCATACCGAGGGAATCCCCGCACCACCGGCGATCGCGCAACCAGGAGCGGAGATGCGCGGAGCGCTCAAGGGCCTCCTCGAGGGCGGAGATCGCAGTCTCGAACGGCGAGGTCATCGGACCAGCGACCGATACAGTCGAAGGGTCTTCTCCGCAATGCGGTCCCAGGTGAACTGCTTCAGGACTCGCCTCCGGCCAGCCCTCCCGAGCCGCTTTGCCAATGCAGGATCCTCGAGGATCCTCTCGATCGCCTTTCCCAGGCGAGCCGGATCGCCGGGAGGTACGAGCAGGCCCGTCTCTCGGTCCACGACGACCTCCTTGATCCCGCCCACCCGGGTCGCGACGACGGGCGTTTCACAGGCCATCGCCTCGAGGTTGATGATCCCGAAGGGTTCGTAGATGGAAGGACAGGCGAAGACGGCCGCTTCGTTGTAGAGGCTCACGAGGTCCGGGTCCTCGAGCATTTGGTTGATCCACACTACATTCGGCATGCCGCTCACGGTCCGCCGGAGTTCCTCCTCGATTTCCGGAGTGTCGGGCTTACCCGTCGCGAGGACGAGGGTGGTCCCCTCGGGCACGTAGTCCATCGCGTCGACGAGGTCGAAAATCCCTTTCTGCCGCGTCAGGCGACCGACGAAGAACACGTAGGGTTTCGAGATGCCGAACCTCGTGAGGCTTGCGGTGCCGTCCCCCGGCCGGTACTTCTCCGGATCCACACCGTTGTGGATCACATGGACCTTCCCCGTGGGGATGCGGTACACTTTGAGGATGTCCCGCTTCATCTCCTCCGACACGGCGATGATCGCGTCGCACGCTTGGAGTCCCTCGCGCTCCATCCATGAGCTGAGGGTGTACCCCGCGCCGAGCTGCTCGCGCTTCCAGGGCCGGAGGGGTTCCAGAGAATGGACGGTCGCCACGAGCTTGCATCCGTAGACCTGCTTGGCCAGCGCGCCTGCGAAGTTAGTGTACCAGGTGTGGGTGTGCACGATTTCGGAGTCGATCGGGTCGGACACCATGTTGATGTTGAACGAGAGGACCTCGAAGGCCTTCGCGAGCTTCGGATCCGGCGCCGCGAGGCCCTTCACCGACGGGCGGTATCGCCAGACCTTGAGCGGCGGAAGGTCGGGCGGGGGTCCTTCCTCAAGGGTGCGGACTTGCACATCGATGAGCTTCGACAGCGCGAGGGCGATGTACTTCGCATGGACTCCGGCCCCGCCGTAGACGTTCGGGGGGAACTCCCATGTGAAAATGGTTGCTTTCACGGCCTTCCGTATGAGGAGAATCTGCGATGAACGTATCGGCGGAACAGCATTCGACCAGTAGGCTCGTCGGCGACCGTCTCCGGGCATCCGCCGACGGGCTGAATCCTTAAACTGCAGTCGTCCGATGGCCCGCGACGATGGTACGAACGCACGGTCTCAGCCACGTCGCCATCGCGGTCCGTGATGCAGACCGTTCGTCTCGGTTCTACCACGAGGTCTTTGGAATCGAAATCGTGTGGCGAGGGAAGGGACGCATCGAGGCGCAAACCCTGGGAGCGCGGGACTTCATCGACTTCAACGAGTCAGCCGTGAACCCTGGGCGACAAGGCGGCGTCACCCACTTCGGAAGTCGGCTGAAGAGGCGTAAGGACATCGGTCGCGCGATCCAGGGACGTGGCGCGAGCCGGCGGCCGGAACATCCGGCACGGGGGGTTCCAGGCTGGAGAGCCCTACCTCTTCTTCGAGGACCCGGATGGATACGAAATCGAAGTTTGGTACGAGCCGCAACGCCGAAGGCGGACGAGGAAGGAGAAGCGACCGTGACGCACCCCTGCGGGGCCCGAAGACCGGTGAGCGTCAGAGGACGGCTGCTGACTCTTTCGGCATAGCGAGGAAGCACGCACCAGCCTGGTCCAGCTTGCAATTGACGGATGGTCAGCCAACTGTCGCCAGGGTACGCCGGCACGGCGTCTGCTGGGACCCGAACCCAGTTCTGCTCCGGAGTCCTCTCCTTCTGCGGGGACTGTTTACGCTTCAGATGGCAGACCTTGTCCACCGCGGCTTCCTTCACGAGAGAAATCAAGTCGTTCAAGGCTTGCCAGTTCGTGTAGGCGTCGCATAGTACCTTGGTCCCAGGATAGTTGTCTATCGAGGCGATGTCGATGGACGTGGGCGCTGCGGTAATCCAATCACGCAAGTGACCGACCCATCCCGCCACTTGAGAAACATCGTTGATCGCAGTCTTGAAGACGCGTTTGTGGATTCCTGTGGACACGCCTTCCCCCGCTGCCAAACCGGTCATGCACCGGCTGGAGACCGTAGGTAGATCGGGATCACTTCCGAGTCCGTCAGGTGCGATCGAGTCAAAGACGTTCTCTTCATTCCCTATCTGGTAATAGTCGACGTAGCCTCCGACCTCGCTCGCCACGAAACTGCAATACTCCTGCCATCGGTTGAAGAACGTTGCCTTGTCGCCCGAATTGTAGATGTTGAGTGCCCAGGATGGAGGATCCTTCAGGATGACGATGACATCCAGGCCACGGGCTTTTGCCGCTGCGGCGTATTGCCAATAGAAGCCCACCGCGGTCCAATCGTAGTTGTCATTTGAACTTGGCTCCACCACAAACCACCAGAAGTCGGTCCGGAGATGGGCAACGCCGGTCGGGACGATTTGGCTGTCGAGCAATTGCCTTGCCTTGGCGATGCCCCTCCACATAGCCTGCAACCCCTACGCGACAATCTTGTACCTCGCATGAGGGCGCGGCGATTTGCGAAAGTCTCTTCCAAAGTAAGCTGATGCCGCGGCGATGGTCGGGTCGCGTCGACTGACCCTCGCGCGGCGAATGGTTACCGAATTGCGCCGCCGGGAGGGGCGTAATCTCATTGCCGCCAGCGTCTTCGGGTCGGTCGCCTACGGAATGGAAAGGCGACACTCGGATGTAGACTTGCTCGTCCTCTTACGACGTCAGCGGGCGCTGAGAGAGGTCCGCGTCCGGGAGGGCATTCTCATCACGTTGTCCCAACGGACGCTCGAGGAGGCCCGCCGAGAAGTCACAGGAGCGAGCCCCAGCCTGCCTGAAATTCTGAGTGGCTGGCGCAGCATGCACCCGCTCCACGATCCGAGGGGCGTCCTCCGCCGCCTCATCGCGCGGGCCCACCGGGTCCCCGCGTCACAATTCCGACGTGCCGCTCGCGCGGGATTCTTGAGCACATACGAGGATCTCGGGAAGCTCCGCGATGCCGTGGAGGCGAGGGCGGCCGAGAAGATGCGGGAGATGGCTATCTGGTTCACCGGGGGCGCCGCGTCAATCCTCTTATGCCTCAAACGTCATCCCGTTCCAACCGGGCAGGAGCTGTTCGTGGAAGTCCGGCGCATTGGCCCGACCGGCCGGGCGATTGCCCGCCTCCGCTACGGAAACCTCTCCATCGCGGAGACTTCTCGCCTCACGGGGTCAATCTGGTCCGCTCTTCGGCGAGAGGCGAACCGCCAGGGCATACGCTTGGGCGATATCCCCTGAGAGCAGCGCGTCACCGTCCTGAGACCGATCAGGAGGCCCTCGGCGCGAAGCGTTGACGAGTGCCTCCCTAATTGTCTGCGGTCGCTCGGCCGGACAGGCCGAGGACCTGCAGCCTGGCCTAGCTCCCCGCCAGGTGCTCGCACCAACCCCGGTTTTGCCACTCCCCGTGGCCTTCCCCGACGATGTGGCCTGTATCAGCGACGACCTCGCCAGGCGCCACGCGCGAGCCCACGAGAGTCGTTCGCTCGTCGTCGTTAAGCGCGTAGAGCGATGCACGCCAGACGACATTGTACCCCGATCGATCCGGGACCTCGGACTGGAGGGACTCCAGCCAGGCAACTTCCGTCGTCTCCCAGCCTTCAGCCCCGTGGAGGCCTCCGAAGGATTGCTGTTCGAAAGCATCCGAGAAATCGACGAGCGCGCCTCGGATCAACCGAAGCACTCGCTCCCCCTGCCCTCCTCTGTGTGCCCGGGCGAAAGCTTCTCCGATGTCCACGAGGGCCTGGGTGAGGCACACGACATTCTGGAACGTGACCCGCGTGTCCGGATTGTCCCAGAACCTGGGGTCCGACCGGAGCCCCATGAGCATCATGAGGTATCCACGAGCAAGATGGGCCGCGACCTCCACATCGAGGGTCCGCGCAACGGTTGGCACGGCGGCGGCGAAGTCGAGCTCGGACGAGGAGAAGCTCCAAGCGCGGTAGTGGTCTCGCCAGAGATGTCTCGCGTACGCGACGGCGAGGCGGCGCAGGGCCTCGCGCTTCCGATCGTCGTCCTTCCCTGGGAGGAGGTCCCGAGCCGCGCGTCGGACCGCGGTCTCGACACGCTCCGTAGCGAGGGTGAACGCATGTTTCCATAGCTGGGAGAGTCGTCGGCCGCGATGAAGTCGCCCGACGACGTGTCCGTCGAAACGCCGGAGCCCCGCCCAGCGTGTATCCGAGGTGTGTCCCCGCACGAGATGCTCGTCATAGTCCGACCAGCTCGAGAATTCGACGAGCTGCGCCGCAGTCAACTTCGACGGAGGAGCTGGACCGGTCACGTGATGCCCCGCGCTTCGAAAGGCGGCCACGATCGCCTCGAACCGATCCGCTTGGCCTGCGTTTGCGAGGAGGGACTCCAAGTCCGCGGCGACGAGGAGGGCGTCGCCCACGCGCGCGTTCACGCCACCAACGAAGTCCTTGGGCCTCGACGCACCGAACGCGAACTCGCCGCTCGCAATGGGATCCCGCGCGATGATCGGCATGCCACTCGGACCGCGATGCCATGCCGTGCCGTGCGACCCGTTCGTGATCTGTCGGGAGTCCAGAAGGAGATGCACCGCGCGGGCCAGGTCGGGCAGGCCATCGAGGTTACCCATCGCGCGCCGCGCTGCGAACGCGTAGCTCTCCAGGGTCTCCGAGGAGTACGCGGCTTCCGGCAGCCACAGGCCGATGGGCCGGCCGTGGACCCGCCGAAGGACCGGAGCGTAGAAGTCGATCATCAACTCGAAGAGGATCTCGCGCTCGAGGCGGTGGTGGTGCGGCAAGATCGCGTGGAAGGGAGGGGTGAGGACGAGGTCCACGACGCCCTTCTCGTAGGCCGTCATCGCCTTCTGGTACGCGTCCGGGTCCTTCGCGAGGAGCCACGCGAGGGTCTGAGGCTCGATGTCGACGGAGGCCGCGCCCGCCACGTCCCCAAGGACCCCTTCTATCTGTCCATACGCGTGGAGGACGCCGTCCGTCCAATTCTGGCCGTTGACCTTCGCCGCGCCGATTCGGTGGGACACCGGCGAGATGCGTTCTTCAAACCGAGGCGCCTTCAGCGGATCCGGTTCCACCCAGCGGACGATGTCCCCGGGCTGGTATCCATGGAAATGGAAGGAGACCGTGCCCATTGTCAATCGGGCCTCTTCGTCCACCAGCTCAGGTCGATATCGGGGAAGAGGGAATCTCGAGACTCGAGCTCGGACAGCCAGGCCTCGTCCGAGGCCGCGAGGGGCCCTGAAGCAGCCTGCTGCGCGAGGGCCCGCAGTCGCTCGAAAGCCTCGAAGTGGCGGCGGGCGCGGGCTTCCGCGTAGTCCTTCGCCGCGACGGTCGTGATGAGGAAGGGCCAGTCGGAGGACTCGAGGAGCAGGAGTTCGCGGGCCAGTTGACTCAGAACACGGCGCAGGACCGGTCCGGAAGCCCCGGTCGTCCTCCCGAGACTATCCATGAACGCGTCCTCTGCGCGGTAGACGAGTTCCCAGACCCATCTCGTATTGTCGTTGAGCCACACCCAGTGATGGCCACCCTGCCCCCAGGAGCCCTCTGGGAGGGAGACCGTCGCGTGCGGCCGCTCCAGCTCGAGGAATTCCGAGGGAGTGATCGGTGTGACGTCGTCCCCGAGGCGACGCAGGACCGCCTCGAGCCACCGCGGCCCCTCGAACCACCAATGGCCGAACAGCTCTGTGTCGAAGGGAGCCACGACGATGCCGGCACGACCGGTCGCTCCGCGGTGCTTCCGGAGGGTCTCGCGGACGAGCGCTGCGTAGTGGTCCGCGTGGGCCTCGACGCGGGCCATCGCGGCCTCCGGATCATAGGGGATCTTCGCGTCCAGCGGGAGCCGGCGGTCTGTGATCCGCCAGTACCGGAGACCCCCCATCCTCTTTCTGCGGTGGAACTCGAGGTAGGCACCATCCCCCGGGTAGCCGAAGTCCGCGCTCCAGACCTGGACGCTCGATGCCGGGTCCCGCGCGAACACCGCGACGGGGCGACGGGAGGGGCCTGCGGCCACGGCGTGCACGTCGTTCGGCGACAGGCCCGTGCCAGGCCGGGTCGCGTCGAGCCGTCGTTCCTCGAAGCGATCATCGTAGGTCCCGAGCGGGACGCCGCCCGCGATGAGGTGTGTGTCCACGAAGAAGTACCGCAGACCCTCGCGCGCAAGGATTTCCTCGAGGCCCGGCCGCTGCCATCCCTTCGCGCTCCCGACGGGGCGCGACCACTCGGATCCGGGTCGATAGGCGCACTCCGGCAGCCAGATTCCATTCGGCTTGCGGCCGAAGTGTCGCCGGTACGTCGCGACCCCCGCACGAACCTGCGCATCGACATTCTCGTCGAGGCCGAGCAGCGGCAGGTAGCCATGCGTGGCCGCGGACGCGAGGATTTCGACGTGTCCGTTGTCCTGGTGTCGGCGAAAGGCCGCCACGAGGTTCTTTCCATATCTCGTCGCGAACTCGGTCCGGGCGCCGTTGTAGAATTCGCTCCAGGTGGAAGCCCTAAGTGCCCCGTCGGCGTCGCCGGCCGCGCGGAACTCCGCCTCGTCTCGTGCCGCGACATCGCGGCACTCGTTCAGATAGGTCACGAAGCTCTCCTGGAAGCGCGGGGAGGCGAGCATCTCCAGGAGCACGGGCGTGATCCCGATCGTCAGCTTGGCGGGCCGGCCCTCGGCTTTCAAACGTTCGAGCATCCTCAAGAGAGGCAGGTAGCACTCGGCCGCGGCTTCGTGGAGCCAGTCCTCGCCGTGGGGCCAGCGTCCGTGGCCGAGGACCCACGGGAGGTGCGTGTGGAGGACGAACACCACGTGGCCGAGAAGGACCACGGTTTCCGGATATCGGCAGGGGTCAAAACCTTTGGTCCTCTCGCGCCGGGGGAGCCGGACTACGCTAAGCCCCGGCGAGCAACCGATGCGGGATGTACCGGGTCGTGCAAGGAGTGCCAGACGCCACGTGCATCTCCTTCGCGTCCAAGTCCATGACCACGGAGACGACGGTCTCGAATCGCTCCTCCGGAACCCGCGCAAGATCCGCGTGGCGGCAGATGCAGTTGGGCGCGCCATCATGGTCCCGGAGGATTCGCTTGAGATCCTCGATCCGAATCTTTCGGCCACGGGCGAGCCGCTGTGCGAGGACCGAACGCATCCGCTCGTATCGATGAAACGTGGAAACTCGATCCTCGGCGAGCGGCTGCCAGATTCCAAGGCGGTCCGGGTCCAAGAAGTGGTTGGTGTGGGTGACGAACCCCTCCGTGGCCTCGATTCGGCACGCTCCCTCCGGGGCCGCCTCAAAGTCAGCAATCCTCGCGGGCTGACCTGTCTGGACAAGTACGAAGTTGGCCGAGCACGAGCGCGGCTCACCCACTACAGACCGTGCCGCCTGTTCGAAGTCCTTCGCCGCTAGGACTTCCCAGCAACGCAGATGGAACGGCTTCCGAAGCCGAGACCATGTGTCCAGGTTCGACACGAGGCCGTTGACAGCCAAGCCGATGCCATCGGAGTTGAGTCCGATCTTCGCGCCGGCAATCCCCGCCTCGGTGAAGGCGAGCTGCGTGCTCCCGTCCGGTGCCCGCGCACGGACGAGCAGCCCACGGACCTCCGGGATCCAGTCCCAATTCTGACCCAGGAGAAGGTGGCCGTTCTCGGACTGGGAAGGGGCAATGGCGAAAGAACTGCAGCCGCCGACCGCCTCCACGCCGGGGCCAGTTGCGGACATGCCCCGTTCCACGAACTCGCTATACATGATCTCGTAGCGCACGTTCACAGCAACGATGTCGAGGAAGTCCTGCCCGGAACCCTCCGCGATTCCATCCATGGCGGCGGAGTACGAAGGATTCGCCTTCTCGATGACATCGGCGTAGGCCTGTGAGCGGCGTCGCAGCTCTTCAGGAGGAATCTTCGCCCAGCTCGAGAACCGTTGACGATACAGGGAGACATTCTCTCGCACCCGAGCTTCTGCATCGCGCCCGTGGCGGAATCCCCAATCCCAGGGCCCACCCTCGAGTTCCAGCAGCGGAAGGCCGCGAGCCATCGTCACTCCTGCGTCAAATCCTTGCCGTAGGTAATCCACGGAGACTGCTTCACGAAGCCGAGCTTCATGTTGATTCCTAGCATCGCGGCGTTCAGCGTGCTGTTCCATGTCCGGACTTCGCGGAACCCATTCGCTTTGGCCCAGTCCAGGGATCGCAGCTTGATGGCGAACGCGATGCCGCGCCCGCGGTACTCCCGGAGCACACCGGTGAGGCCCGTGAACAGGACGTCGGGTTGCGCCTCCGACTTGAAGAGCTCCGTCAGGCCGACGTAGCGGTCCCCATCCTTCGCGAGGAAGATTGCGCGCGGCTCCGAGCCAGGGCTGTTCAGGACCCAGTCCGTCCACATTTCGAAGTTCATCGGTGTGTGTGGATCGATCCGCGGCATGTCCGGGGCGATCGCGTTGTCCAGGTCGAACAGGTCCCGGAGGGCGCCCGGGTTTCGTTCGAGTTCGTCCGCGAGGGATGCGAATTCAATCCCGGAAGGCGGCCCCGCGCGTGGCGCGAACCGACCCGAGTCGAAAGTATCCAGATCGAGCCGCGACTCCCAAGCGCGCATGAGTTCCTTGAAGCCGCGCCTCTCGACCCATGCGGCGGTCTCCGTCATCGACTCCTTGACCCACGTGCGAAGGGCGATCGCGTCGAAGCTTCGAAGCTCCTCGAGGAGGTCCTCGTAGAGGGATGTGCCGACGCCCATCCTTTGTGATTCTGGGTGGACCGCGATCCACATCGCGAATCGCTGCGGGTGGAAGGAGGAGGGCATATGGCTGAACGACCCTTCGCCCACGACGCTGCCATCGGGCCCCAAGGCCACTCGCCGCTTCCGGACGTACCGCGTCGCGTCCCAATGGTCGTCGTCCCACTGCTCCTCCTCGGCCGTCGTGAGGTCGTCGGGGAACAGTCGGTTCGAGATCTCGACAATCGCTGGGTAGTCGACGGGCTGGAAGTCGCGGATCGTGATGGCAGCGCGGGCCCTCTGGGCGTTGGCGGTCGCCATGGAAGCCGCAGCGTGACGGAGGGCGCCCGCATATACCTTGCGGTCCCTCGTTGATCGTGCCGTCGAAGCAAGGAAGCTTTAACTACTGGCCATGGCTCGCCGACGCGATCCGATGAAGGTCCTGTTCGCAGCCGCGGAAGCCTATCCGCTCGCAAAGGTCGGTGGACTCGGAGATGTCGCGGGGAGCCTCCCAAAGGCCCTCCGCGATCTCGGCCATGATGTGCGGATCGCCCTCCCGAGGTACGGTGGGATCCGCGACGTCAGGGACGACCTCGGCCCGCTCGCAGTCCGCATCGGCGGGGAGGGCCTCGAGGCCCAGCTTAAGGCTTCCCAGGTCGATGGCGTCCCGGTCTACCTCGTGGACTACCCGCCTCTCTTCGACCGTCCGAAGGTCTATGAATATGAGGACGACGGCAAGCGGTTCGGATTCTTTTGTAAGGCCATCCTTGAGCTCCTGCCCGTCGCGGACTTCTGGCCCGATGTGATCCACCTCAACGACTGGCATTCCGCCCTCGCGGCTGCCTACCTGAAGACGACCTACGCAGGCGGGGAAAGGTACCGCGGGATTCGGAGCGTCCTCACGATTCACAATCTGGGGCACCAGGGCCTCTTCGGCCGGGATCTCTTCGACTGGCTCGGTCTGCCGCCGGACACCTGGCACCCCGAGGGCGTCGAGTTCTACGGTCAGCTGAACTTCATGAAAGCAGGGATCGTGTACGCGGACCGCGTGAACACGGTCAGCCCGACGTACGCCGCGGAGATCCAGACCGAGGAATACGGTTGCAAGCTCGATGGCCTCCTACGGTCCCGCGCCGCGAAGCTCTCAGGCATCCTCAATGGCATTGACCACGATGTCTGGAACCCGTCGAGGGATCCGCACCTCGCCGGGAAGTACTCGAAGTCAACTCTCGAGCGGAAGGCGACGAACAAGAAATCCCTGCAGGAGGAGTCGAGTCTCGCTGCTAGGCCCAAGGCCCCCCTCTTTGGTTTCGTAGGTCGCGCGACGGAGCAGAAGGGGGTCGACCTCCTCGTTGCCGCGATTCCGGAGATGCTGAAGCTCGGCGCGCAGGTGGTGTTCCTGGGGACGGGCGAGAAGCGCTACGAGGACGAGCTGGTGACGCTCGCTCGGAGGGAGTCGGGATTCGTGGCCTACCTGAAATACGATGAGGCGCTCGCCCACCGGATTTATGCGGGTTCCGATTTCTTCTTGATGCCCTCGAAGTTCGAGCCTTGCGGCCTGGGGCAGATGATCAGCCTCCGGTACGGAACAATCCCCGTCGTCCGTGCGACGGGCGGTCTCGCCGACACCGTCCGGGACATCGGAGCGAACCCCAAGGACGGGAATGGATTCACGTTCAGGGACTACTCCGTGGCCGCCTTCCTAGACGCGGTCCGAAGGGCCGTCGAGTTCTACCGAGGGGGGCGCGGGTGGAAATCGATGCGGCAGCGGGCGATGTCGACGGACTTCTCTTGGGGCGCGTCTGCGAAGGAATATGCGGCCCTGTACTCGCAGGCCCTGGTGGCGTAGCCGGACCCTCGAGGCCGTCCTCGGTTCTCCAAGTTGAATGCGATTGTCTGGAGTTCCGTTATATCGCCGACGCCGCACCCGATTCCCATGCCTCTGACTTTGGGCCGGAGGGGAATCGATCGCGACCTCGCGCAAGAACCCCCCACACGTGATGCGAGATGCTAAATACAGGATGTGATATGTTACATGCGATGAAGGTCGTCCAGACGCAGGTGACGGACACGGAGTACGCCCTCCTCGCCGCCCATGCCAAGGCAAGGAAGACGACGATCAAGGAGGCCGTCCGGGAGGCGATCCGGTCGGTCGCCGCCCGCGACTCTGTCGACCCGAACGACCCGTTCTTCCGGGCCTTTCCCGTCACGCGGAAGAAGGGGCGGCACCCGGATGCCTCCGAGAACCACGACCGGTACCTCTACAGGGACTGACCATGATTTTCGTGGACACTGGGGCATGGGTCTCTCTCTCCATCCCCGGCGACCGAAACGCGGCCGCCGCGAGGCGGGTCCAGGGAGAAATCGCCCGGGGCCTCCACGGCGCTCCTGTGACGACGAGCTTCGTCCTCGACGAATCCGCCACTCTGATTCGCATGGAGACCGATGCGGCCGCTGCTTCCCGATTCCTTCGGGCAGTGCTTGAGGGGCGAAGTGTGACGGTCGTATGGATCGACGAGGGCCACTTCCGGTCGGCGCTGAAGCTGCTCGAGCAGTACGAGGACAAGCGGTGGAGCTATACAGATTGCACGAGCTTCGTGGTCATGCAGGAGTTAGGGATTGCGGCGGCCTTCGCCTTCGACCACAAATTCGAGGAAGCCGGATTCGCGTTGGTCGCGTGATCCCAGGGAACTTTGGCGCTGTTGGTTCCGACCGGAATCATTCCTCAAGGTTGAACACGATCGTCTTCAGTTCGGTCATCTCGTCGATGCTGTAGCCAATCCCCTCGCGACCGATTCCGCTGGCTTTGCTGCCTCCGAACGGGAAGTATCCGACGCCGTGCCGCGGATGGTCGTTCACCGTGAGCTCGCCAACCCGTGATTCCTGCGCGATGCGCCACACGCGGCGGTAGTCGTGCGTGAACACGCAAGAGTCCAGGCCGTATCGCGACATCTTGCTGACGTCGAGGGCCTCCGACTCGTCCCTAATCCGGATCACGGTCGCGACGGGGCCGAAGGTCTCCTCGAAGGCGATTCGCGCCGCAAGGGGGACGCTGTCGAGGAGGGTGGGCTCTACGTAGCATCCGTGGCTCTTGCCGCCGCGAACGAGGGTCGCCCCGCTGTTCACGGCGTCCTCAATGAGACCCGTCACGTGGGCCGCAGCCTTGCGATTGATGAGCGGCCCGACCTTCACCCCGGGCTGCCGCGGGTCCCCGTGCTTCCACGCATCCATTTCCTTCTCGAGTCGCCTCACGAACGTCTCCGCGACCGCGTCGACGACGAGGATCGCAGAGATCGCGTCGCAGCGCTGGCCCGCGTTCTTCAGGGATCCCTCGAGGCACTTCTCCGCGGCGAGGTCGAGGTCCGCGTCGTCCAGGACGATGGCCATACCCTTTCCGCCGAGTTCGAGATGGAGTTTCTTGATGCCCGCGCTCTTCACGATTGCCTCCCCCACCTCCGTGCTGCCCGTGAAGGAAATCATGGCGACCTTCGGGCTCGCCGAGAGAGCCTCGCCGACGGTTGCACCGCGGCCCGTGACGAGGTTGAAGGCTCCCGCAGGTACCCCCGCCTCCTCCAGGACGCGTGCGAAGAGGAGCATGCTTAAGGGCGTGTCGCTCGCGGGCTTCAGCACCACGGAGTTCCCTGCCAGGAGCGCGGGGATCGCCTTGGCCGCGGCGATGAACAGGGGGTAGTTGAAGGGACAGATCGCGGCCACGACGCCGATGGGCACACGCGCGACGATCGCCACGCGGCCTTTCGCGTCCTTCGTCCACTCGCCCGGGATGAACTCCCCGAAGATCTCCCGCGACTCTTGGGCCGCGAGCTGCAGCCGGTCCGCCGTGGCGTTCACCTCGCCCTCGGCGTCCTTCGGCGGCTTTCCGGCCTCCGCGGTGAGGGTCCGGATGAAGTCCTCCTTCCGGCGAAGCAGGACCTGCCGGGCGCGCTCGAGGATCGCGACTCGGTCGACGCCCGGGATCGCTTGTATGGCCCGGTGGCCGGTAACGGCCGCATCGATGGCCGCCTCGATGTCCCCCGGGGCCGAGTCGGGCACGCGGGCCACGACGCTATCATCGATGGGCGTGTCCACGTCGAACGTACGCCCGCTGCTCGCGTCGAGCCAGAGGCCATTCATGAAGATCCGAAAGGCGGGTACCTCATCCCGGATCTCGTACGACGCATCGAAGAACTCCGACAGCTTTGCAAGCATGGGAATCCTCGAGACCCAAGGTCCCGCGCCACAAGAATCTATCTGCAGGAGGCTACCGAGGCGCTTCCTTGACTTTGCCTCGGAGAATCGCGGCGGCGTCCTCCGGCATCACGGGGTTGATGTAGAACCCGGTTCCGCGCTCGAAGCCCGCGGTCTCCGTGAGCCTCGGCGTGATCTCGAAGTGCCAATGGTACTTCGTCTCCTTCCGATCGCAAGGCGCCGTGTGGATGTAGTAGTTGAACGGCGGGTCGTTGAGCACATGGTACAGGCGGCCGAGGGCGTCCTTCATCATCCGGGCGAGGGGGGTTCGCTCCTCGTCCGTAATGTCCTCGAAGGCCATCTCGTGGGCCTTCGGCAGGATCCAGGTCTCGAAGGGGAAGCGCGCCGCGTACGGCGAGAGGACAACGAACGACTCGTTCTCCGCGACGATCCGCTTCTCCTCCTCGAGTTCCGTCTCGATGATCTCGCAGTAGAGGCAGGAACCCCCGGAGGATTCATAGAACCGGTTCACTGCGGTCACTTCTTCCATGATCCGCCGGGGCACGATGGGGGTCGCGATAAGCTGCGAGTGCGGGTGGCTGAGCGACGCTCCCGCCTTTTCCCCATGGTTCTTGAAGATCAGGATGTACTTGAAGCGTCGGTCACGAATGAGGTCGAGGTACCGCTGCTTGTACGCGGTGATGACCTCCTGCATCTGGAAATCGCTGACCTCCGAGAGGCGTGCGTCATGCTCGGGGGTCTCGACGATGACCTCGTGGGCCCCCACCCCGTTTACGCTGTGGAAGAGTTGGCTCACGCGCCGGTGGACCTCTCCTTCCGCGACGAGGGCCGGGTACGCGTTGGGTACGCAGCGGATCCACCATCCCGAGGAATCTCGCGGCCCGTCCTTACGATACGCAAGGATCTCCGGCGGCGTCATGTGCTCGTGGCCGTAGCAGAAGGGACACTTCTCCGGATTCGTCGGTTTGGTTTCGAAGCGGAACTCCCCCGGCCGCTTCGAGCGAACGGTGGAGAAGACCACCCAGGTGTCCGTGACGTAATCCTTTCTCAGCTCGGGCATGGCGAAACCCGGTGTGGCGTTGCGCTTGGAAGAGGTGGACCGTATTTTAGGATTGTGTCCAGGTTCCTCGAATCAGGAACGGGTGATGGACCGCAGGCAAGGGGGCACGCTGGTTTCCACAGTTGGAAGACCGATCACGCTCAACTCGCGCCGAAATCGGGCGGGACTCGGACGACAGTGGAGGCCTCAACGCCGTTCCGCAGGCTGAGGCGCAACCTCATCTGTCCGTTTCCGTACACGATCGTGAATCGGTCGACCTCCGACTTGTAGAGGCGGGCGGGTCGCCTGCGTCCTTCCGTGACGAAGCCCGCTTCGGAGATGAGGCCCAGCGCCACGAGGCGACGGATGCGGCGGTAGCAGGCCGCGATCGGCACGCGGTATCGCGCCGCGACGTCCTGGGCGGTGAGGGACTCCTGATGGAGGGCGATCAGGATCCGCAAGGCGTGGTCATCGAGGAGGGACTTGCCCTCTTTGTCGTAGAGGAGGAGTTCCTCTGCGAGGAGGGCGGGTCGATCCGGGGCACTCTCCACAGTGGGCGGCACGTGGTCGGCCACGGACCCCATTCAGGCGGGTTTGACAAAAAGGCTGGGCTCCCGTTATCAAGGAACGAGAGTGATATTGGCCCGCGCGCAGACGCGACGTGCGAGGGCGCGCAAGAAGGAAAGGTGCCGAGGGCCTCCCCCACTGCCTCGGCTTCGGAGCCGCCAGGGCGGTGGCCATCACTTCTTCGATTTCTTCAGGTACGGAAGGCCGGTGCGCTTGTTCTCGCCGACCGAGTACCCTGCGGGCTTCTCCGAGGGCTTGCCGCTCTTCGGTTTCCGCTTGCTGAAGAAGTAGATCGTCACTTTCGGTCCCTTCTTCAGTTTCACCTCGCGCGAATAGAGTGTCCATCCCTTATACTCATACGCCATGTTGGACCTCAAACCCGCAATGTCTAGGGTATCAAAAGCGTTTCCCCTCCCTAGGACGCGGAGGTCGACGGTCGACGATAGCCATGATGTAGCCGTATTATAGCCTACCCTGTCGCCATGGAGCCGCCCGCGCCCGTCGCGGCGAACTTCGCAAGGCATGAAACGGAAGGCTCAAGGGCATCCACGTTCTCCATGGCGGACATGGACACTCGGGAGATCCTGGACCTCGCGCTCCGCCTCGCACGGCAGTCGGAGGTACCCCCGGACACGGGAATCGACGTCCCGGCGGAGGACGTCCGAAAGATCCTGTTCGGCATCGATGTCGACGTGGGCGACCTCGTGATGGCGAGACAGATGGGCTACGACCTCGTGATTTCCCATCATCCGACCGGCGGCTCGGCGGTTCTCGATTTCCCGAAAGTGCTCGAGAAACATGGAGACATTCTGCGTCGCCACGGCGTTCCGGCGGAGGCTGCCCAAGAGGCCGTGCGCGAGCTTCAGGAAGAGCGGGGACCCGCCGCCCATGCCCGAAACTACGATCGCCTGCCAAGCGTGGCTCGCATGCTCGGCCTGGGGCTCATGTGCATCCACAATCCCTGTGATGAGATCGGCCGGCGCACGATGGACGACGCCCTTCGTGCGAATCTCCCGCCGAGGCCTCGCGTTCGGGACGCGATCGACGTGCTGTATGGGATCGCGGAGTTCCGCGCGGCGAAGACCCGCATCCTCGTCGCCATGGGGGACCTCGATTACCCCCTCGGGACCTGGGCCGTCTTTCACGGTGCGGGCACGAACGGCGGATTCCCGGTCGCCCGGGCGGCGTTCGGGCACGGAATCGACACGGTTTTCTACATCCACGTTGATGCGGGTCATCTCAGGCGCATCCGCGAAGCGTTTGGGGGCGCGGGGAACAAGAACCTCGTCGTGACCGGCCACGTGGCTTCCGACAGCATCGGCGTCAACGCGGTCGTACGGGAGCTCCGGTCGCGGGGGTTTCGCGTCGACACCTACAGTGGAGTCGTCGACGTGTAGGCACGACTTTTATCGAATTATATGGATTAATTCAATCATAAGGCTTAACTAGCTTCCAGGGATAGGGGTCTGGGGGGTCCCAGTGCCCTTCGAGATCGCGATCGTCAGCAATACGCCCCTTACCCCGCTCAAGGATCTCGACGAGGTCGCCCTCCTGTTCCTCACCCAGATCGGATACATCCCGAAAGGATACGATCCCAAGACGGAGGCAAAGAGCGTCCGCGAGTCTGTGCCCTATCGCCTCGTCGTCGAGTGTTTCCTCGGGCGCATGGAGAAGGGATGGACCGTCGAGCAGCTAGCTGCGAAGCTGAAGACCACGAAGGCGACGATCTACCGGCACATCAACAAGCTCAAAGACATGGACCTCCTCGACGAGGTGAACGTGAACGATCGGGGCGTCGTTCGGAAGGGCTATCGCATTCGCTACGGAAACCTCTCGAAGGCATGGAACTTCGTGGAGTCGAACGTCGAGATCGCCATGGAGAACTACCGGAAGACCGTGGACCATCTGGAGAAGCTTGCGGAACAACGGAGGCGCTGAGGTTGGAACCCGCTCCTATCCTGGCCCTGACGAAGGGTTCCCGCTATCGGATCGAGTCGATGGAAACCCGTGAACGCACGAAGATCACGAAGGGAATCTTCCGCGGCTTTGTCGCCATCGGGCCCGACGATGCCATCGTGATCGAGCTCGACGAGAGCCATCAGGAAATGAAGGGCAAGATGCGGCTCATCCCCGTGCACATGGTCCTCGTTGTGGATGTCCTCGAGCAGATGAGGGAAGAAGCGACGAAGCCGGAGAAGAAGCCCGAGACGATGTACGGCTGAGGCCCCAGCTCAGGCCGGCGTTTGGCGAGCCACTCCCCCTCGTGCCGTCCGCCGGGATTGCGCAGCTTTTATGGCACGGGCCCCCGGTAACGCCCCGAAGATGGCTCTCCTGACCGAACGCCGCGACGCAGGATTCTTCGACGCCCTCGTCGCGGAACTCCTTCAAGCCGCACCCGCGACGAAGGACGAGCTGAACCGGGTGAAGCTTCGCCTGGCTCGGGCACATCGGCTTGCGGGCCTCCCCCGCGATTCCGCGGTGCTCGCACGCCTCCCGAGGTCCTCGCGCGAGGGCCTCGAGGACCTCCTCCGAGTGAAGCCCGCGCGGACGGCGAGCGGGGTCGCGGTGGTCACCGTCATGACCGCACCCCATGGGTGCCCCCATGGGGTCTGCACCTACTGTCCCGGGGGACCGCGGTTCGGGACGCCGCAGTCCTACACGGGCGAGGAACCCGCGGCCCGACGCGCGGCTCAGCATCATTACCACCCGCGGGCCCAGACCGTCGCCCGCTTGGAGGCCCTGCGCGACATCGGCCACCGGACGGACAAGGTGGACCTCATCGTCATCGGAGGCACGTTCACCTCCCTTGAGGAGGGCTACCAGGAGTGGTTCGTGAAAGGATGCCTCGATGGGATGAACGGCTTCGACGGATCCTGCCTCGAGGCCGCGCAGGCCGCGAACGAGTCGGCGCCCGCGCGGTGCATCGGGCTGACGATCGAGACGAAGCCGGACTGCTTCCTCGGCCGCGAGGTCGAGCACGCCCTTCGGATCGGGACGACGCGGGTGGAGCTCGGGCTCCAGTCAACCCACGACGACATCCTCGAACGGGTCCACCGCGGGCACACGGACGCCGAGAGCCGGAGGGCCCTCGCTCGCGCCAAAGACGCCGGCCTCAAGATCGGGGTCCACATGATGCCCGGCCTGCCGGGATCTGACCTCGATCGGGACCTGGCCTCATTCCGGCTTCTCTTCGAGGATCCCGCGTACCGGCCCGACTTCCTGAAGATCTACCCCACCCTCGTCCTCCCCGGGACCGCCTTGCATGGGTTGTGGCGCTCCGGGCGCTACGTACCGCTCACGACGGAGGAGGCCGTCGAGCTCATCGCGCGTGTGAAGGCCCTCGTCCCGCGATGGTGCCGAATCCAGCGGATCCAGCGGGAGATCGGTGCGCACCAAATCCATGGGGGGCCCACTAAGGGAGACCTGAGGGTCCTCGCGAGGGAGCGGCTGCGTTCCCGCGGCCTCGAGTGCCGGTGCATCCGTTGCCGCGAAGTGGGATTCCGCGGCGTCGCCCCCCGGCCCGAGGCCTTGCGCGTCCTGCGGGAGGACTACGACTCCTCGGGCGGCCAGGAGGTCTTCCTCAGCGTGGAGGACCCGGGTCGCGACGTGCTCGTAGCCTACGCCCGCCTGCGGGTTGACGCCCACGGCGGCACGATTCGCGAGCTCAAGGTGTTCGGGCGCGTCGTGCCCTTCCACGAAGCGCCGCGCGCGCGCTGGCAGCACCGAGGGCTCGGCCGGCGACTGATGGAGGAGTCCGAACGTCTCCTGCCGGACGAATTCGGCGAGCGCCGGTTGCGCGTCACCTCGGGCGTCGGCGTTCGGCCGTACTATCGTTCCCTCGGCTACCGGCTCGAGGCGCCCTACATGGTGCGGGAGCTCTAGCTAGGTCGCCTCAGAAATCCAGGCTAGCCGCTTGCGCTTGCTCGCCTCGACGTCCGCCGCGTTCCGGAAGGACGATTCCGCCTCCGCGAGGCATTCCACCGCGAGCCGGAGCCCCTCCGAAGTCGGGGTGCGCACGTCGACACCGGCCCGGGTGAATTGCTGACGGACGATTGGCATGGCGGCCTCATGGCCGCCCATGACGTCGCAGAAGTCGATGATGATTCGGTCCGTCACCGTGATGAGCTCGTTCCCCTCTTCCTCCGTCGCGGTCTCGTGTTGGTGCCCCTTCGCCTCCACATCCGAAATCATCGTCTTCGCGAGGTGGACGAAGCACAGTTCCACGCCTTCCCCCGTCTTCGCAGAGCTGAGGAAGCCCTCCACGTCAAAGGACTCCGACAGATACTCGAGGGTCTCGCCCGCGCGCTCGCGGTCCTCGACGAGGTCGATCTTGTTGCCCACGACGACGAACGGGATGTTGCCAACGACTTTCGTGAGGTGCGGGAGCCAGTACTCCCCGAGGGCCCGGATCGTCTCGGACCGCGTGACGTCGTAGACGAGGAGCGCGCCCTTCGCTCCCTGGAAGGAGCTCTCCTGGACGCCCGTGTAGCCCTTCTGTCCGAGGACATCCCAGATCATGAACGTGATGTCCGTCACCCTCCCGGGGGCTTCGACCCGAAGATCCTTCTTCGTGACCTTCGTCCCAATCGTCGTGATGTACTCGTCCGAGAACTTGTCGACGACGAACCGGCGAATAAGGGAGGTCTTCCCGACCGCGCCGTCCCCAAGGAGGAGGATCTTGCGCTTGATGAGGTCGACGGGCATGGCGGCGCGCCTCCGATGCGGAACGCCCGCTTATAACGCTTTTCGAGCGAGTGTCAACCCTGCGAATGGCCGGAGATGCGTTGCCCGGCCCGCGTGGGACGAAACCGGTGAGGGCCTTGGAGAAGCCCATCAGGCCTGTTCCCCGAAGCGCGTCTTTCCGCTCAGGAGAGCGGAGAGAACCGAGACCAAGTTGTCGTCGCGGATCCTCACCTGCCTCTGTGAGTCTCGCTCGCGCACGGTCACCCCCTTCCCCTCCAGGGTCTCGTGGTCCACCGTGAGGCAGTAGGGCGTGCCGATTTCATCCATCCGTGCGTAACGCCGGCCAATCGAGCCGGAGTCATCGAAGAAGACCGTGAGGTGCCTTCGGAGACGGTCGTGGAGGCTCCGTGCACGCTCCGGGAGTCCATCCTTGTTCACGAGGGGAAACACGCCCGCGGAAACGGGCGCCAGGCGCGCGGGAAGCCGCAGGATCGAGCGTTCCCCCTTCGAGAAGCCGAGGTCGAGGAGGGCCCAGAGATTCCGGTCAACGCCGAAGGAGAGCTCGAGGACATGGGGGATGATCTTCGTCCCGCCGACCGTCACGGACTGCTTCTCCCCAGAGATCGCCTCGTGGCCCTTGAGATCGTGGTCCGTCCGGTAGTGGACCCCACCGACCTCCTTGAAGCCCCCGAGGCTCTCCTGGCGCAGCTGGACGTCGAAATGGATTTTGTTGTAGAACGCGCGCTCCTTCTCGTCGAGTTCCGCGAATCGAAACGCGTCTCGCGGGACTTGCAGGAGGTCCAAGTAGAACCGCTGGACCTCGACGAGGTGGTAAACGTACCACGCGGGGAGGCCGCGGGCCACGAGTTCCCTTGCAGGGATTTCCTGCGCGGTCGGCGCCGCCTTTTCGGCGGCCCACGCGATCCGCACGGGGACGCCCGCGACGTCCGCGAAGGGGAGCTGGTCGGCAAACGTCGCGGGGTCCATGAAGATCTGCAGCTCGGCCTGGATGAACTCCCGCATCCGGTACGACCCTTGGCGCGGGCTGATCTCGTTCCGGTAGGCGCGGCCGACGATGGCGAGGCCCAGGGGCAGCTTCCGCCGGAGGGCCTCGAACTCGCGTTTGAAGTTCAGATAAACGCCTTGGGCTGTCTCGGGCCGCATGTACGCGAGCTCCTTCCCCGCGGGTCCCACCGCAAGCGGGAACATCATGTTGAAGGGGCGAGCGGGGCCCAATTCCCCTTTGCACTTCGGACACCGAATCCCGAGTTCGCGAATCTTCGCATCGACCTCCGCGGGCGTGAGGCCCTCGTGCTCTTCGTGGGTTACGGCCTCGAGGAGGTGGTCCCCGCGGTGGGACTCTCCGCAACGGGTGCACGTCACCAGGATGTCCGTGAAGTGCTCGAGGTGGCCCGACGCGCGAAGAGGCGCCTCCGGGAGGATCGTCGTTGTGTCCAGGAGATGGTAGTTCTCGCCGAGGCCGAGGAAGGTCTCGATCCAAAGGTCCTCCCAGCGCCGCTTGAGGAGCGCGCCGTTGTGGCCGTAGTCGTAGAAGCCGGCGAAGCCGCCGTAGATGTCGACCGCGGGCCACAGGAAGCCGCGGCGGACGCAGAGGGACATGATTTCCTCGTAGGAGGCCATTTGCGGCGGAAAAGGGAGGCGCCCGCTTAAAGGATAGGGTGGGCCGCCGCGCCGCGACGACGCATGCACCCCGTCCCTCGAATCATCTTGACGTTCGCTGCGCGCGCCGGGGGCGAAGCCGCTTCGTCCCGGTCGGCTCTTCGGAAGGCAGCGGCGGCCGTCTCGCGATTCCGCCCGACACTACGAGGGCGATATCCGCCTCGACGGCCCGCAGCAGGGACGCGAATCCGTGCTCCCCGTCCGGGAGAGCGAACACAACGAGGTCCGCCGGGTTGCCCACTCGAATCCCGGTTGTGGCCTTCGGGTCCACGAACCTCCGGCCTCGGAGGGCCATTTCCAGGATCTCCATCGCAGGTACGCCGCCGCGGAGCCGGGCGATTCGATATGCGAACTCCATCTCGCGGAGCAAGGAGGGCGTGCTGATCATCGCATTGTCGGTACCGAGCCATACCTCGATCCCGGCCCGCAACAGGCGCGGGACATCTGGCGTCATCCCGAAGAAGGCATTTGACCGAGGGCAGATGACAACGGGGACTCGAGCTTCCGCACAGCGCTCGAGGTCCGAGTCCGTCGCGTGGATCATGTGGACGAGGAAGGTGGGCTTGAGCTCCAAGACCGCATCGATGTCTTCCCGGACGCGCTCGGAGCAATGAGTAGCGAAGGACTTGCCCGCTTGGGCGGCATGAGCCGCGAGTTTGCGAAGTTCTCCCGCGGGCCAGTCGATGTAGGAGCTCACGCCGATCCCGTCGCACGCTCGGAGCAGGGCCGAGACCTCGCGGCGATTGAAGGTGAGGCCCGAGGGGCGTCCGAGGACGGCGGCCCGGGTCGGGAGACCGAGCAGCGCTCGATAGACGAGCTTCAGTCCCTTGATTCCGCCCTCTCGGAAGTCGATGACTCCCCCAGTCCCGGCATTGAGGGCCGTGACGAGGGCTCGCCGCATCGCGCGGATGACGTCTTGATCCCTCGCCCTCGCGAGGACGCGGTGCTTGAGACCGCGCGGCGGCGCGACGAGTTCCTCGATTGAGCCGCTGAGTTCCCGGGTCACGACCGCGTCGCCGAGGTGCGTGTGGGCGTTCCACAGGGGTGGGATGATGAGGCCCTTCGCGAGGGGTTCGCGCGCGAGTCCCGAGGTCGTCTCGACGATGACGCCGTCCTCCCAGCCGACCGTTCCGCGCCGGAAGCGGCGGCCGTCGTAGTACCCCCCGGAGACCCGCTGCACGCGGCCGCGATGGGCCTTCCCTCCATAAAGGTTGGCGGGGACGTGAATTCGCACCAACAACCTTGCGGCCGAGACCCTCTCCGGCGGCTTCGCGCCACCATGGGCTTGCGCGTTAGTGAGATAGGCTGCGCCCAACTGTCCCTAGTAAAGAACTCGCCGAAAGGAGCATATCCCCCCTGCTGGTTTGCCGAGTCGCGCCGCCGTAGCTCAGCCCGGTAGAGCGGCTGTTTCGTAAACAGCAGGTCGGGGGATCGAAGCCCTCCGGCGGCTCTCTGCCCGGGATAGGCAGAAGTACCTTGTCCGAAATTGGCGTCGCGTGAAAGGTAGTCGGGAGGCGTCGGATCGTGCGGCTGCACTTGCTCGACTCCGTCCGTGGGTAGATAAGGCCCGCCGATTCTCAGGCTGGGATTTCCCTGGGATCCAGCTCCGAGAATTGGAGTCGGGTCTGCCATGGGACTACGAGGGAGTCGTCCGCAATCACGCAGCGGAGCCTCGGAACGTATTCGACCTGGGCACGGGAGGCGGTGAGCGACTTGCTCGGTTGCGTCCTCAGCTGCCTGAGCGGATCGTCGCGACGGAAGAGTGGGACGTCAATGCCCCGGTCGCCTTCCGACGGTTGGCCCCCCTTCAGGTCCACGTCGTCCGAGCGAAGAGCGTCCGCCTCCCCGTGAAGGACGCGTCCTTCGACCTCGTCGTTGACCGCCACGAGGAGTTCGACCCCGAGGAGGTGGCCCGGGTCCTGGCGCCGGGCGGCTCCTTTGTCACCCAGCAGGTCGGGCAACACGACTGGATCGAACTCAGACGATTCTTTCCTCGCATGATCGAGTTCGGCGACCAGCGTTCCGCATATAGCAAGGCGTTCCTTCGCCGCGGGTTCGCGGTCGAAAGCGTCGAGCATGATCGCCGCGTCGCGTACCCATCCCTTGGCGAACTCACCTTCATGCTCCTAGTAACACCTTGGACGATTCCGGACTTCGATGTCGAGCGGGACCTAGACGCCTTGTTGGCCTTCGAGTCGGAACAGCTGGCGGAGGATGGCGTCGTCGTGACCGAGTGCCGATACCTGATCCGCGCAAGGAAGCCGGCCTGATCATCGCCTGCTCAGGGACCGCGGAATTCGCTTCATGGTGTTCGCAGCGAGAGAGATCACACCGCCGCGGCCCTCGCGAGGGTCGCGGAGAGGCCGCCGTGGGACCGAATCCTTCATATTCACGAGGTTCTCATGAATAGGACGAGGATGATTCCGAAACCACCCGGACCTAGTGACATCCCGCCCTCTCCTGAGGGCGTTCCGCCGATGCCGCGTGGCGGCGTGCCCACACCGCCCCTCGTCCTGCAGGCCTTCGACGAGATTGAAGGCCTCAAGCGGGCCTTCGCGGATCTGCGGAAGCGGCTGGAAGCGCTCGAGCATCGCTTCGCGGGACTCGAGTCTCTCGAGCAGCGAATCGCGGCCCTCGAAGCCGCAAGGGCCTGAATTCTTTTCGGCTCGCCGCGCCGACGCCGAACGAGCTTCAGCCCGTGCTTTCCGTCTCCAGTGCTGCCCTTCACGCTCGATCCAAGTTGTGTCGACTGGGGAAAGAGTCAACCGGAACTACAGAGAACCCTGAGATCTCTCTGCACTCCGGGCTGTCCGGAGAGAGGCCGGCTATGTGGGCGTGTGACGGGCCGCAGGCGTCGTCAGACGGGAGGCGATGCCATGAACGATTCCAGAGATCCCGAACGCCGGCAAGCTCGCGCCGATGGGGCTTTGGACCAGGCTGGGCATCCACGAGACGCCCGTCCCCGTGAGGCCCACGCCCGCGATCACGAAGTAGGCCGCGACCCCAAGGGCCCAGGCAAGGATTGCGAGGGGCCGAATTCGGGGTGCAGCCGTTCCAAACTCGGAGGGCTCGTACGCCCTCCGCACGAGTTGATCTGCGACGAGGACTCCGAGGAGCGGCACGAACACTCCGCCGATAAAGAGGAGGAACCCTTCGTAGAGAGGCGCGAAGATCTCGACTTGGCTCGCGAGGATTGCGCCCGCAAGGAAGCTCACGCTACCCGTCCCGATGATGATCCAGCGCTGCCGCGTCCTCGGAACGATATTCTGCGCGCTGACGGCCGTGCTGTAGACGTTCGCAAAGGCGTTGTCCGTTTCGTCGACGACGATTAGCAACAGGACGAGGGATCCGAGGACGAGGCTCACGATGGCGGCCACGAAGCCCACGACCCCCGTGCTCTCGCCCATGAGGCCGAAGACGACAAGGAGGCCCGCCCCGAGGAAATAGAACCAGGAGTTGCTCAGCGTGTAGCCGACGAACGTGCCCGTGAAGCTGTCCCGGGGCCGGCGTGCGAATCGGTTGTAGTCCGCGACGAGGGGCCACCAGGAGATCGGCATCGCGATCACGAGGTCCATCGCCAATCCGAGAGGTCGATCGCCCGCGGCGCTGGGCGTGAAGAACAAGGCGGGGAAGTTCGGGTCCGAGAGGGTGATGTACGTGAGGTACGCCGTGCTCGCTAGGACGAGCCAGATCGCGACGCGCTCGAGCCACACCCGCACGACGACGAGGGGTCCGCCAAGCGCGAGGAGGGTGACCCAGGTTGCGAGGACACCGATCCACACATAGACCGTGGCCGGGCCAAGAATTGGGCCGCTCACGAACGTCAGGGCGAGGCCCATGATCATGAGTTCGAAGGAGGCCCAGCCGAGCAGCTGGAAAGCGTTCAGGCCGCTCGGAGCCCACGACGCTTTCCGTCCGAGGACGGGCCGCAGGCTCACCATTGTCGGCACGCCATAGCGCGCGCCGAGGCGGCCGGCGGCCGCGAGCATGAGGGAGCCGATGACGGAACCCGCGATGCTGACGACGAGAACTTCGAAAAGGCTCAGGCCGAACAGGATGACGAGGAGGGCCCCGGCGAATAGCACGAGGAGCCCGATTCCCAGGGAGAACCAGAGGACGCCGAGGTCCACGGCCCGCAGGTTCCGGCGCTCCGGCGGGACGGGTTCGACCCCCCATTCCTCCGGCTTCCGGAGCCAGCGCCGGGCCATCGGGGGCTTTACCGTACTTCCGTACTTAACCTTGTCTCCAGCCTCACGTCGGGGTCGTGAACTTCACATAGGAACGTCGCAGCGCGCTCACGAGGGGGAGCTCCTTCCCCGCAAGGAAGTTGAGGAGGGCCCCACCGCCCGTGCTGACGTGGTCGATCTTGCTCTGGAGGTCGTACTGCTCGATCGCTGCGACTGTGTGTCCGCCGCCGACGACCGTGAATGCCTCCGATTCCGCGACGGCCCGAAAGAGCTCCCGCGTGCCGATCGAGAACTCCTCGATCTCGAAGACCCCTGCGGGCCCGTTCAGGATCACGGTCTTCGCATGGTCGATCTCGTCGATGTAGCGCGCGATCGTGTCGAGTCCGATATCATGCACGGGCAGGGCCGCGGGCAAGGATGTGACGGCCACCGCCTTCCTTCGGCCGCCGTCGTTCAGGACCACATCCGATGGCAGGAGGATACGCCCGGGGTAGGCCGCGAGTAGCTCCTTGCATTTCGCCACGTGGCCGTCGTAGTCGCTCACCTCCTTCCGCATGAAGGCCGTCGTCGGTCCCCCAGGGTCGATCCCCTTCCCGTGCAGGAACATGATGGCGACGCCCCCGGTCGTGAGGACCTTGTCGACGAGGTTCCGCTCGAGCAGGTGCTTCGTGATCGAGATCGAGTCGTCCGCCTTCACGCCGCCAAAGATCGCGACCTTCGGCCGTCCCTGGCCCTCGAGGGCGCGACGGAGCATCGTGAGTTCTTTCTCCATGACGCGGCCCGCGAGGCTCGGTAGGACCTCGCAGAAGCCCACGAGGCTCGGC
>Ga0073934_10001504_pt1 | contig 55339 bp, 68 predicted proteins | sample LarsenN4metaG_FD_76834 | JGI IMG/M metagenome (GOLD analysis project Ga0073934, IMG submission 76834) | Hot spring sediment bacterial and archeal communities from British Columbia, Canada, to study Microbial Dark Matter (Phase II) - Larsen... ...
CGATCCTGGCCATCCGAACCTCCGCAAGCAAAACGATTCCTCCGGCCCAAACCGGACAAATCCTCTGCTACGAAACCCGGACATATCCCGTGTCACCAACAGCGAAGGCGCTGAGCGCTTGACCTCGTCGATTTAATGTATATACATTAAGTGCCGACGCCGCCGCCTGGATTTGAATGGGACGAGCGCAAAGCGCGGTGGAATCTCCGTGTTCACCGCGTTTCGTTCGCGGCGGCGATGGATTTCCAATTCGAAACGGCCCTCGAAATCGAGGGAAATGATCATGAAGCAGAAGAAATCCGTCTCACGCGCATCGGCAAAATCAGGCGGCGCACGTACGTCCTGGTCTACACGCGGCGTGCAGGAAGAATCCGCGTCATCAGCCTTCGCCATGCCACCGCTCAGGAGCGGCGGGCGTACGTCGAAGCGAAAGGTTATTGACCCCGACAACCCGCCGCTGACAGCGGAACAACTGAAACGGTTGCGCCCAATCAGCGAGGAAGAAAAAGCCTTCTGGCGAAAGGCGCTGGGGCGGCCACCGCTAGAGTCTCCGAAGAAGGCGGTCAGTTTGCGGCTTGATCAGGACGTGATCGAGCACTTCAAAAAGGGCGGCCCAGGCTGGCAAAGCCGCATCAACGCGGCGCTCCGCAAACAGGCGAAACTGAAATCATGAGCGAAGAAGCGCGCATCGGCGCGGTGATCGACGAAATGTACGCGATGATCTCCGGCCCTGCCGGTCCGCGCGACTGGGCGCGGCAGGCGGATATCTTACATTCCGAAGCGCGCCAGATGCGCACGGGCGTGGATGCGAGCGGCAAGCCATGGATCAAGATCATGTCGCTCGACGAGTATCGTGAGAACACGACCCCGTTCTTCGCCGCCAACGCCTTCTACGAAGTCGAGATCGGCCGCCGCATCGACGTGTTCGGCAACATGGCGCACGTCTGGAGCGCCTACGAAGCGCGCACTGCGCTCGAAGATGCGGAGCCGGAGCGGCGCGGCATCAACTCCATCCAGCTCTACCGGAACGAAGCCGGTCAGTGGCGGATCACCTCAATGATCTGGGACAATGAACGTGCGGGACTCAAGATTGTAGAGTTTGACTAAGTGAGTGGCGTTGGAATGCACGGCTCAAACAACGGTGGCTGAAGCAGAATATATAGGACGAAGAACAGGACGAGCGCGACTATTAGGCCGATCGCAGTCGCAATCCACACGCGCGTGACGGACAACTGCGCGAAGCAGCCGATGCACAAGGCCACGAGGCACGCGCTCGGCCAAGCGACGATATAGAGGACGCGCGTTATCTGCCAATCAGGGTAATAGTCCTCCACTCCATATTCGCGTCCGGCGCAGTTTCCAGCGTATGCAGACAACGCGAACCACACGAGCAGCAGAGCGCCGCCCAAGATCGCTGCAGCAGTGACGCGGAGCCAGAACGCCGATCCAATACGACGCCCAAGAATCACACCAAGCCAGACACTCGCAACCAGAGACAGAGCGACAAGCGCTATCACGAACGCAGCCTGTACCCGCTCTTCAACATCGCCCAGCTTGCCCAGCACAGCACAAGCGCCAGCGCGCCGCTGATGGCGGCGCCCATCACGAGCGGCGCGTCGGCGTGGCCGATGAAGCCGTAGCGGAAGCCGTCGATCAGCGAGAATACCGGATTGTAGTGCGAGATGGTGCGGATCGGCTCGGGCAGGATCGACGTCGAGTAAAACGTGCCGGAGAGAAACGTCAGCGGCACGATGATGAAATTGGTCACCGCGGCGAGGTGATCGAACTTGTCGGCCCAGATGCCGCCCATCAGGCCGATGGCGCCGAAGATCATCGAGGCGACGACCGCGTAATAGAGCGCGACCAGCGGATAGGCAGGAATGACGTTCGCCAGCCATGCCACCGCGATTAGCGAAGCGATTCCCACAAGCAATCCGCGCGCGGCTGCGCCGATGATAAACGCAATTGTGAGTTCGAGCGCCGAGAGGGGCGGCATCAGGAAGTCGACCGCGTTGCCTTGCACTTTCGCGATCACGATCGACGAGGACGAGTTCTGAAACGCATTCGACAGGATCGACATCATCACCAATCCCGCCGCCAAACCGTCCGCGTAGGCGCGCGTAGTGCCAGGCCAATCGCCGCCGCGCACGAGGCTGAACACCAGCATGAAGAGCAGCGTCTGCACGAGCGGGGCGAACACCGTCTGCGCGCCCACTTTGAGGAAGCGCTGGATTTCGCGCTGCACGAGCGTCTGCAGGCCCAGCCAATTCACAACTCCGTAGCGCCGCGAGGCGATCGGAGCCGTCGTCACCCGTGGGTCCATAACGAGAACATAGCCTTTCATCATTTGTTAACGGGTTTGAGCGCCTCGTTAACGAGTATCCGGGCTAAGCCCCCGACTCAGCAAAGATAATGCGTCGAACTGGTCGAGAGCAGCCCTAGGGCAACCGGTGAGTAACCGGGGGATAACCACTAGATGATGTATTCCCCAGATATGACATGCGCATTAGTTGACACGCACCCTCAAAAGGCGAGTGATTGTCACGGCTCCGTCGCAAAGCTGGCGGATCGGATACCCCGTCCAAAAGCGGCGGGGCCAGGGCAAAAAGGGGCTTGCAATGGGTCGGACTGAAGAGCGCGTTGCGCTGCTGCGTAAGCTATGGACCGAAGGGCTGTCCGCCAGCCAAATCGCCAAGCAACTGGGCGGGGTCACCCGCAATGCCGTCATCGGCAAGGTCCACCGTTTGGGGCTGGCCGGCCGGGCCACTCCGTCGCGGCCCGCCAAGCGCCCCGTGCGCGCGGCCCGTCCGCGCAGCATCGGCCCATCTGCGCCGCGGCTGCGGAGCGTGTCGAGCCTGCCGAGCGTGGTTATCCCCGATCTCGAGCCGCTGAAGCTTGAAGACGGCAAGGCCGCCAGCGTGCTGACGCTGAACGATGCGATGTGCAAATACCCGATCGGCGACCCGACGGAAGCGAACTTCGCCTTCTGCGGCCGCAGCGCCATCAGCGGCCCGTACTGCCAGGATCATGCGCGCCTCGCCTATCAGCCAAGCCAGGCGAAGAAGCGCCGTACCGGCACGGGCGCCCATGACGAACTGCGCCGCCTGCTGCGTCCAGCGATCTAAAACGAACTTACCCCTGTGACTTTGAACGCCGCAGCCTCGCGCTGCGGCGTTTTTCTGCGCCCTGCGCTGGGTGCGCGGAACTCGCGGGCTCGCCGCGCCGTTTGCTGGGACATCCGAGGAGTCATCCCGTGCCGCAGCCCCGCACCAACGGCCAGACCAAAGCCCGCAAATCCGCAGCCGCCGCGCGCGAAATGGATGCGATCGAATTGTTGAAGGCCGATCACCGCGAGGTGGAAGGCTGGTTCGACGAGTTCGAGAACACCGACAGCGCGCCGAAGAAGAAGAAGCTCGCGGCGCAGATCTGCAAGGCGCTCAGGGTGCACACGCAGATCGAGGAGGAAATCTTCTATCCGGCCTGCCGAGAGGCGGGCGTCTCTGAAGACATGATGGACGAGGCGGACGTCGAGCACGACAACGCCAAGAAACTGATCGCCGAGATCGAGCAAGGCGAGCCCGGCGACGATCACTGGGAGGCGCGCGTCTCCGTGCTGGGCGAGATGATCCGCCACCATGTGCGCGAGGAGGAAAAGCGCGACGGCATGTTCGCGACCGCCAAGAAGTCAGACCTCGACCTCGAGGAGCTCGGCGAAGAGCTGGAAGCGCGCAAGACCGCGCTGATGAAGCAGACGTAAACTGAAGGAGCCGGCGGCGCAAAGCACCGCCGGCTCTCTACATGTCAGTTTAGCGCTACGCTGGCACCCACGCGCCGGACGGCGTGCGGCAGAATGTTTCCGGCGGCAGTTGTTCGTTGCCGTATTGCGGATCGGAGATCGTCGCGCTGACGCGCCGGCATTCGGCGCCATAGCCAGGCGCAGGCGCCGGGCGGGACACCGAAAGCGAACGCGTGCCGCCCTGGTCGCTTTGCCAAGTGTCGTTCACCGGCGCGCCGGAATTGAGCGATTGGTAGTAGGCGTTCTCGACGCGCTGTTGTTCGCGCGCGGTGAGCCAGCGGCAGACGCCGTACGTGCCCAGGCCGCCGACCGCCGCGCCGATGGCGGCGTTCTCGGCGCGGTTTTCGCGCGGGCCTTGCGTGGCGCCGATCACCGCGCCGACGCCGGCGCCGATCAGCGCGTTGCGCGTGCATTGCGAGAGTTGCGTACGCGGCGCGCCGTAGCCGCTTTGCCCGTAGCCGGTGGTCTCACACGCGCTCAGCGCGAGCGCGCCCGCGAACGCGGCGCACATCAGTTTCAGACGCATTCCTTACACTCCGTACATGTGGCTGCCCCGCCCCACGCTGCAGGCGCGCGCACGATGGCTCGAACGCCTGTCTAGCAAAGGTGAGAACACGGTTCTATTGGATTACCGAACAAAGCGTTTCCGCCGCGCCCGGGCGGGTCCATTGCGCATCGATCGATCGGCCGCGCAATTCAGCGCCATTGGCCGAGTACCGGTATCCGCCGCCCGAGGTGCGCGCCGGCAAGGTCAACGTCACATAACCTTCTTGCTCCACTACCGCCTGCGTCGGGGTGAAGGTGACGCGAAGCGTCGAGCCGTCCTCGCAAGTGAAGGTCGACACTGTCGGCTCAGTGTTCACCGCCGGGCACGGCGTCTGACATGCGGCCGTCAACAGGCCGGCGGCGATCGCAGCAAAAAGGCGCATCAAGCTCTCCTCGCGCGCGAGCTTAAGGCATTTGCGCGCCGGGTGAAGGGCTTCACGCGCTCTTGGCTTGCTCCTCGGCGCGAAAGCCCTAGAAACGGCCCTTCTTACGGGGGATCAGCACATGTCCAACGGCTATTTGGTGGCAGCCGCCGCAGACTTGGCCGCCGCGCACGAGATCGCCGACGGCTTCGGCCTCGACGTCATCGACGCCAGTTCTGTGCACGACCAGCAGGCCACCAGCGCCGCGCTTGCGGGCGCGGCGAATGTCGGCCTCATCCTCAGCGAAGCCGCCGCGCGCGACGAAGCCTTCCTTGCGCTGCTCGGCGGGCTGGCGACGCAGCTCGAGCGCGCGCAGCTCATTCTCGTCACGCCGGAAGCGCGTGGGGCCTTCACGTTCTTGCCGCCGGCGTGGCCTGCGATGTCAATCGAGGAAGCGCGCATGCGCGCGGGCGAACTGCTGCGCCAGCGTCAGGCGGAAACTGCTCCGCGCGACGATGTTCCTCGCGCCGAGCCGCTGCCGCGCGCGGATGACGCTGCACCGGCGCCTGCCGCGCCAGAGCCGCAACAGGAGGACGCCTCACCCGCGCAGGAGGAGGCGCGCGCGGCGGAAAGCGAACTCGAAGGCGGCGCCGCGGAGTCTGAGGGCGAACCACCAGCTGCTCAGGAAGACTCTGCTCCGCAAGAACAAGCCGCAGCGCCTGAACCGTTCGGCGCCGAGCAACCGAAAGCCGCCGAACCGCCCCCGGCGCCCGCCGCGCCAGAGCCGCCTTCCGCGCCGCCGTCCGTCAGCGAACCGGAAACGCCGCCGCAGCCCGCGCCCCCGCAGCCGGCGCCGGCGCCCAGCGTCACGCGCAGCGGCGCCGCAGCGCCGGCAAGCGCAGCTGCGGACGCCACTGCCTTCGCGCCCAGCAGACTGCGCCGCAGCACGCCCGAACTCGTGCGCATCGTCGTGCATCAGCCGAAGGATCTGAACGCTGTCATCAAAGCGGCGCGCAAAATCGATCCGCGCGCCGAACCTGCGCCACAGGGCATGAGCATCGGCGATGTCGCGCTCGGCGCCAGCATCGGCGTCGCGCTCGAAGTGCGCGGCGGCGCCTGCGACGGGACGCTGCAGCGGCGCACCTGGACCGGCGAGCCCATCGACTTCAACTTCACGGTCGAAGCGGATGCGAGCGTGAAGCAGGTGGTGATGCTCGCGCGCGTGTTCATCAACGACGCGCAGATCGGCGTACTCGCCTTCACCCGCAAAGTCTCCGGCCCCGCCAAGAAGCCGCACGGCCCCGGCGATCGCGCGCGCCTCAAGCGGCACAAGCGCGTCTTTCTCTCCTATTCGAGCAGGGACCGCGAAACTGTCGCCGCCATCGCCACCGCCTACCAGATGGCCGGGGTCGAGCACTTCTGGGATCGCGCCTCGCTCAAGTCCGGCGAGGAATGGCATCCGCGCCTCCGGCGCGAGATCGACCGCGCCGATCTCTTCCATCTCTGCTGGTCGAGAGCGGCGGCGGAATCCGAGTGGGTGCACAAGGAAGCCGAGCACGCGCTGACGCGCCGCCGCAAGCACAGCGGCAAGCCGGAGATCACCGTGCAGATGCTCGACGGTCCGCCCTGGGCCCCGCATCCGCCCGCGCTGGACGCCATCAATTTCGACGACTTCGTGCGCGCCGCCATTGTCGGCTACGCGCGCGGCGACGGCGGCTGATCCAGTTTGGACGGCGCGATGAGCGTGCTAGCAGCAGTTCTCATGACCGCTCAAATGACTGCTGCCCCGCTGCCGCCGGCGCCTGAATGGCGTGGGGCCAGCGAAAACCTGATCGTCGGCGACGATCATCCCTGGATCACGCCGGCGGAAGCCAATGGCTTCACCGACACGCCGAACTACGCCGAGACGCGCGCCTGGCTCGAGCGCCTCGCCGCCGCCTCCCCGCTCGTGCGCGTCGAGACGTTCGGCCGCTCGCCGCAAGGCCGCGCGCTGATCGTCGTGTTCGCTACGTCAAATGAAGGCGAGCTCGATCCGGAGAAACCGACGCTGCTGGTGCAGGCCGGCATCCATCCCGGCGAGATCGACGGCAAGGACGCCGGCATGATGCTGCTGCGCGACATCGCCTTCGGCGATCGGCGCGCGCTGATCGAACGCGTCAATCTCGTGTTCGTGCCGATCCTCAATGTCGACGGACACGAGCGCGCCTCCCCGTTCAATCGCCCCAATCAGCGCGGCCCCAACAACCAGGGCTGGCGCAACACGGCGCAGAACCTCAATCTCAACCGCGATTACGTGAAGCTCGATACGTCTGAGATGCGCGCCATGCTCGCACTGATCCAGAGCGTCGATCCCGATCTCTATCTCGACATCCACGTCACCGATGGGATGGATTATCAGTACGACATCACCTATGGCTTCATGGGCTCCGGCGGATCGTACGCCGCTTCGCGCAACATCGCCCGCTGGCTGAATGCGCGCTATCGGCCGGGCGTCGACGACGCCTTGCGGCGCGCGGGGCACATTCCGGGCGACCTCGTCTTCGCCAACAACGATCGCGCGCTCGATCGAGGCTTGGCCGCGTTTACGTTCACGCCGCGCTTCAGCCAGGCCTATGGCGATATGATCGGCCTTGCGTCGGTGCTGATCGAGAACCACTCCTTGAAACCGTACCGCCAGCGCGTGCTCGGCACGTATGTGCTGATCGAGGAAAGCTTGCGCCTTCTGGCCGAGGACGGCGCGCAATTGCGCCACGCAGCGGCCGCCGATGCGCGCGACCGCCCCCGCACTCTGCCCGTCGGCTGGCGGCAGACGGCCGAACCCGTGACGCAGCGCCCGTTCCTGCCGATCGCCCGCGAGACGTACCGCTCGGCCGCCTCCGGCGCAGACGAAACGCGTTGGCTTGGCCGCCCCGCCGCAGAGACGCGCGTGCCGCAATACGGGCAGGAATCCACGATCACGCTTCGCCGTCCGCGTGCGTACTGGGTGTCCGCCACCAAGCCCGAAGTGATCGACATCCTGCGCCTGCACGGCGTGCAATTCGAAACCATCGCCGAGGGCCGCACGGTCGAGGTCGAGATGCTGCGCCTGCCGCAGGCGCGCGCGAACGCTGCGCCATTCGAGGGCCGCACGCGCATCGCCGCGGGGGAACCGACGCGCGTTACGCGCGAGGAATGGATGCCGCCGGGCTCGATCCGCGTGCCGACGGACCAGCCGCTCGGCGATCTCGCCATGATCCTGCTCGAGCCGCAGAGCGAGGATTCGCTGTTCGCTTGGGGCTTTTTCAACGAGATCCTGAGCCGCGTGGAATATCTCGAAGCCTACGCCCTCGCACCGCTCGCTGACGACATGCTCGCCAACAATCCGGCATTGCGCGCCGAATTCGAGGCGCGGCTCGCCGCCGATGCGGCGTTCGCCGCCGATCCCGACGCGCGCCTCGCCTGGTTCTACGAACGCACGCCGTATTACGATGAGCGCCACCTGCTCTATCCGGTCGGCATCGAACGCTGATCGAGCGCGGAGAGCGCCTGCTCGGCGGCGTTCCATCCCGTCTCGCAGGCGTCGTGCGCTGTGGAGTAGCGCGCGCGAGCATGACGCCGGCCTGCGCCAAGCGTCGACCTGCGCCGACAGCGGCGGCGCCGGCGCCGATCAGCACCACATCGTAGAAAGACACCATCGCCCCTATCTAACCCTCGACCCGGCTCTTCCGGGACCGGTTCCGGAATGCTAGGCCCGCCCTTCCGCCGCTCAGCGTTTCGCATAAGCGGCCCGCACGGGCGCGTAGCTCAACGGTTAGAGCCGGCCGCTCATAACGGTCTGGTTGCAGGTTCGAGTCCTGCCGCGCCCACGCCCTGTTCCTCGCGTCGGTCACACGCTATGTTGAGGGCCAACTCGCATCGGAGATCAGGATGTTCTGGCTTGGCGTTCTCATCATGCTGGCGATCGTCGTGGGCCTCTCGGTGTTCGTCGGCAGGATGCTGTCGCGGCAGGGCCCGCCCGAAAAGCGCAGCAACCGACATCAGCAGATGATGGCGCTCAAGGCGTCGGGGGCCCTGCGCCACCGCAAATCGAACCGGCCCTAGCCATGGCCGAAGCTGCGCGCGCCGAATTGCCGGCCGATAAGCGTGAGCGCTACGCGGTGTTGCGCGCCGAAATCGCCGCCGTCATCGCCGGCGAGCCGAACCGCATCGCGCGCTACGCCAGCGCCGCCTCGCTGCTGGCGAATGCGTTTCCGGAGCGCTTCTTCTGGACGGGTTTTTATCTTGTCGACCCGGATAAGCCGCGCGAACTGGTGATCGGCCCCTACCAAGGTACGCTCGGGTGCTTGCGCATTCCGTTCGACAGGGGCGTCTGCGGCGCATGCGCCAGCCGGCGCGAAAGCATCGTCGTGCCGAACGTGCACGCCTTTCCGGGCCACATCGCCTGCGACAGCCGCTCCAATTCCGAGATCGTCACGCCGGTGTTCGATGCAAACGGCGACCTCGCGGCGGTGCTCGACATCGATTCCACGCAATTCGAGGCCTTTGACGCGATAGACGAAGCGGGCCTCAGCGCCATCTGCGCCGATCTGCTGACGCTGCCCTGATCAGTCGCTCGGCGGCGGCGCACTAATCTCCGTCGCAGGCGCCGGCGGCGGGGCGATTTCCGGCTCGGCCAGTTCATCGGACAATTCCTGCACGACAGGCCGCGGCGGGGCTGCGGCGCGTCGGGCAAACGCGGAGAGGCCCGGCGCAATGGTCGCGCCGTCATAGACGTTCATGCTAGCGCCGTCGAATGCGCCGCCTACCGGCTCGACGCGTCCGCCCAGGCAATTGGCCAGGAAGTGTTCGAGCACGGCGTAGAAGGCGAGCCGATTCTGCAGCCGCATCAGCTCGCGGCCCTCCTCGGGAAACACGATTGAGGACAGCTCGATGCGACGTCCGCGCAAGGACTGCGCGATCTGATCGAACTCGGCGCGCGACGCGATGGGGTCGCGTCCGCCAAGCGCCAACAACAGCGGGCGGCGCATCTGGCCTGTGCGCGTCAGGGGCGAGCGCTCGCGCAAACGCGATCGTCCTTCTACCGTTCGCACATCGCCCACGCGCAACAACAGTTCTTCGCGCGCACGCGGCGGGGCGCTGTCGACCAATGCTGCCAGATTGGCAGGCGCGCCGTAGGCGGCGGCGCAGCGGAATTGCTCCGGCGTGAACGCGAGCCCTGCGAGCGCGGCGTAGCCGCCGAAGCCCGAGCCGAAGATGGCGATGCGGTCGGGCTGGGCGACACCGTTCTCGACCGCCCATTGCGCGGCGTCGAGCAGATCGTCCTGCATGCGCCCGCCCCACTCGCCGTTTCCTGCGTTGAGGAAGGCCTTGCCGAAGCCGGTCGAGCCGCGGAAATTGACGCTCAGCACCGCATAGCCGCGATTGGCGAGCCATTGGTGCAGCGCGCTGAAGCCATAGGAATCGCGCGACCAGGGCCCGCCGTGCGGCGCAAGCACCAGCGGCACAGGCGCCTCCGGCCGCCCGTCGGCATTCGCGTCGGAACCGATGGGCAGCGTGAGATAAGAAACAAGCGTGAGGCCGTCGCGCGCTTCGATCTCCACCGGCGTCATCGGCTGCAGCGCGGCTTGGTCGAGCGCCGGGCGTTGGCGGAACAGCTGCGTCAGGCGCCGGTTGGCTGCCTCGCCGCGCTCATAGAGATACGTGCGCGCGGCCGTCGTCGGCCCCTCTTCGACCACGATCCAACGCGCATCATCGGCGCTACGCGATGTCACGGTGAAATCGCCGGTGAGCTGGCGATCGAGGAAATCGAGATCCGCTTGCGCATCAGGATCGATTGCGCGCCATTCGCGGCGGAGATACTCGGCCGCATACGCCTCCGGCGCATTGGTCGCCGGATCGAGCCAGACGTCCACCACATCGGCCCGCGCGCTCTCACCCAACACGGTCTTCGCCGCCGAGTAGGCGTCGACGCGCACGAGCGCGGCGCGGTCACGGCCCGTGGAATCCAGCATCAAGAAGGTGCGCCCGTCCGCCTCGAATGCGATCGGTTGGGAGGACGGCGCGTCTTCAAACGGGATGGTCAGCAGGCTGTACCATCTGCCGCTGGCGTCGCGCGCGAACACCTCCTCGCTGCCGTCGGGCAGCGATTTCACGCCGAGGCGAAGACGATTCTCCTTGTCCAACACGAAGTGCGAGAAGCCGCGCACGGTTGCGTTGTTCGCATTGCGCTGAACCATTGTGCGCCGTCCGCTGGCGAGATCGATGCGCACAAGATCGGGCCAGTTGCGATCGCGCTGATTCAGCGTGACGACCACGCCGCCAGGATCTGCGGCGCTCAGTCCCGCGATCTCCGCGTTCGCGCCGGCAGGCGTCAGAGCGCGCGGCACCGCAACGCCCGACGTATCCACGGCATAGAGCCGGGCCGCGGCGTTCGGTCCTTCTTCGAGCGCGTAGATCAGCGTCGTGCTGTCGTGCGCCCAGGCAAACGAGCGCACGCCGCCGCCACGATCGTCCGTCACCGGCCGCGCATCGTCCATAGCGCCGATGGAAACGACCCAGAGGTTGGTGACGCCGTCGCGCGGGGCGAGAAAGGCGATGCGGTCGCCGCGCGGGGCGAGCTGCGCGCCGTGCCGCGCCGGCTCGCCGAACAGATCGGCGCGGGCGATCTGCGGCGGGTCGCCGCTCTCGGGCACAGGCGCGCGCGCCCCCGGCCGGTCGCATGCTGCGACGGCGCCCGAGAGCCACAGGGCGGCGACCGCCCCGGCCCAGAACCTGATCGTCCGTATCCCCACAAGCCAAACCTTACAGGGCCGTCATCCCCCGGCCAACGCTCATGGCTGACATGGAGTTCACCTTTACGGCAGGCGTTGGGCGATGGCTGCGGGCTTTCCCCGGGCGTTTTGACACCCCCCGCGGCGCACCCTATTTGACTGCCGCTTTGGCCCGCACGACTCGCTCTTCCTCCGCCACCGGCGCCCTTGTCCTCGCCGATGGAACCGTTTTCCTGGGCGAAGGGCTGGGGGCGGCAGGCGCCGCCGAGGGCGAGGTCTGCTTCAATACGGCCATGACCGGCTACCAGGAGATCCTGACCGACCCCTCCTACGCCGCCCAGATCGTCGCGTTTACCTTCCCGCACATCGGCAATGTCGGGACCAACAACGAGGACATCGAACAGTCCTCGCCCGCCGCCGCGGCCGCCGCGCGCGGCGCCATCTTCCGCGCGCGCCCGACGCCGCCGTCCAGCTGGCGCGCCGAAGACGATCTCGATTCCTGGCTGAAGAAGCGGGGCGTGATCGCGCTCGCCGGCCTCGACACACGCGCGCTCACCAAGCGCATCCGCGAGAACGGCATGCCGAACGGCGCGATCGCGCACGCGCCGGACGGCAAGCTCGATCTCGAGGCGCTGCATGTGCGCGCGAAGATATGGCCGGGCCTCGAAGGCCTCGACCTCGCAAAAGAGGTCACGACCGCGCAGAGCTATGTCGTCAGCGAGGGCCGCTGGCGCTGGCCCGACGGCGTCAGCGAGGTGAAGAAGCCGCGCTTCACCGTGGTCGTCATCGACTATGGCGTGAAGCGCAACATCCTCAGAGCGCTCGGCGACATCGGCGCGCGCTGCATCGTGCTGCCGGCGAGCGCCACCATTGACGACGTGATGGCGCACAATCCCGATGGCATTCTTTTGTCGAACGGCCCCGGCGATCCGGCCGCTACCGGCAAATACGCCGCGCCGCAAATCAAGAAGATGGTCGACAGCGGCACACCGGTGATGGGCGTCTGCCTTGGTCACCAGATGCTCGGCCTCGCGCTCGGCGCCAAGACGATGAAGATGGCCCAAGGCCATCACGGCGCGAACCATCCGGTGAAGGACAAAGCCACCGGCAAGGTCGAGATCGTCTCAATGAACCACGGCTTCGCGATCGATCCCGCAACGCTGCCGAAAGGCGTCAAGGAAACGCACGTCTCGCTCTTCGACGGCTCCAATTGCGGCATCGAGGTCGAGGGCAAACCGGTCTTCTCGGTGCAGTACCACCCCGAGGCGAGTCCGGGTCCGCAGGACAGCCACTACCTGTTCGAACGCTTCGCCGAAGCCATGACAAAGGCCAAGAAGAGCGCGGCTTGAATTCGGCGCCGTCAGGTGTTACCTCCATGCGCATGAACACTAAGGCGTATGAATCGTATTGCGGCGACGCATAGCGTCTCTCGTTAAACGAGAGGCGTGGCCTCTCCTGTGTTCATCCGAACCCTGGCAGGCCCCGCCTCCAGGGTTTTTTCATGCGCGGTTTCGGCCCCGCAGCGGAAGGAAGAGCAATGACAAAGCTGTTTGGCCTCGACGCTTCGGCAAACGTGCGCGCGGAAACGCTGCGCGCGAACGAAGCAGCATGGGCAGCAGAACCATAACAGCTCCGGCCATCCGCCCGGAGCCGTTCGACGGACTCCGGGCTTGATCTCTCCATCAACCCGCCGGTCCGCCGGCGGGTTTTTTCGTTTTGGGCCGCGCAAACGCGCGGTCCGCACAGAATTGGCGCGCCAATGCCAATGGCCGCTGGGTTGGACCTGATCACTCCAATCCAGCGGCGCTCTTGAAGGAAGTAAGCGTGATGAAATGAGCAAAGTGCATGTAAACGTCGGCGCCATCGGCCACGTCGACCACGGCAAGACGACCCTGACCGCTGCGATTACGCAGGTTCAGGCCAAGCGCCTGGGCGGCAAAGGCGTCGCATTCGATGAGATCGACCGCGCGCCCGAAGAAAAGGCCCGCGGCATCACCATCGTCGCCTCGCACGTCGAGTACGAGTTTGATCTGCGTCACTACGCGCACATCGACTGTCCCGGCCACGCCGACTACGTGAAGAACATGATCACTGGCGCGTCGCAAATGGACGGCGCGATCCTGCTCGTCGACGCCACCAAGGGCGCGGCGAAGCAGACGATCGAGCACATCCTGCTCGCGCGTCAGGTCGGCGTTCGCCACATGGTCGTGTTCGTCAACAAGATGGACATGCTGGCCGATGACGAGCGCGAGGACATGAAGGCGCTGATCCAGCTCGAAACCAATGCGCTGCTCGAAGCGCAAGGTTACGAGGGTGCGCCTTTCGTGTTCGGCAGCGCCTTGAAGGCGCTCGAAGCCGCGGCGCGCGGCGATCTCGCCGATCCGGCCGTCGCAGGCATCGTCGAACTCGTGCAAGCGCTCGACAGCTCGATCCCCGATCCGGTGCGTGACTTTGACGCCCCGTTCCTGATGCCGATCGAAGGCGTGCACACGATCGAAGGCCGCGGCACCGTGGTGTCCGGCCGCGTCGAGCGCGGCACGTTGAAGGTCGGAGACAAGGTCGAGATCGTCGGCCTCGACAACGAGGGCGCGGAAGTTGTCGTCACCGGCACGCAAGCGTTCCGGAAAGACATTCCGGAAGCGCGCGCGGGCATGAATGTCGGTCTGCTGTTGCGTGGCCTCAAGCGTGACGATGTCGAGCGCGGGCAAGTGCTGTCCGCGCCCGGCGCGATCAAGGCGCACACCAAGGGCAAGGCGCAGATCTTTGTCCTGACCAAGGAAAAAGGCGGTCGGCACACGCCGTTCGCCAGCGGCTACCAGCCGCAATTCTTCTTCGGCGTCACCGACGTCAGCGGCACGATCGTGCTGGCTGACGAAGGCGTCGTCTCGCCCGGCGACAACGCCGAGATCAGCTTTGCCCTCGGCAAGCCGGTCGGCATCGAGCAAGGCATGCGCTTCGCCATCCGCGAAGGCGGCAAGACCGTCGGCGCAGGCTTCGTGACTGAAGTGCTGGCCTGAACGGCAAACGGCCCGCGTATCTCGCGATACGCGGGCCGTTCTTTAGCCAGCTTCCCGGGCGATGATCCAATCCAGGATCTTTTCCGAGAAGCCGTCGATGCGGGCCCAGTCGCCTTCACCGACGCCGTGCTGGTACGACGCGACGTTGACCATGTAGCCCGCGCCCTTCGGCGCATCGACGCGGTCATGCGCTTGTTCGTCGGTGAAGACGATCAGGCGCACGCCCTTCTGATCCACCTCCTGAATCGCGCGGCCCAGGTAGGTGCTCATGTGCGGCTGCGACTGCACAATCGCGTCGCGCAGCGCGAAGCCGCGCCGCGAGGCCACCTTCTTCACGCGATCCGAGAACGTGAAAATCTCCACGTCCTCGCAGATCTCGCGCGCCAGCACGGCCAAGCCGCACGCGGCGTCGACGCGGCGCATGGTCGAACGGCCCGAGAGCATGGCGTCCATCGATCCGGACACGTCCACCAGAAGGCGCGTCTTGCCCTTCAGCTTCGCGTGCCCCTCGATCGAGCGGAACATGGCGTGCTCCAGCTCCGGCTCGAGATCGGGCGCATGCTGCGCAGCCGCGATGAAGCGGTACGGCAACACGCGATCCGTACGCATCTCGTCCAGCGCCTTGCCGATCGTCTGCTTCGACACGCCGGCCAGCTGCATGTTGCGCAGGTTGCGCAACAGCGCCAACGCGCCGAGCTTCTTCTCGGCGATCAGACGCTCAAACGTCGCCTTCTTGTCCGCCCCGCCCGAGAGCGCGACTTCCCAGGTGTCCGGCGCTTCGAGCTTGCCGTCGACAAGCTGCTTCCACACCTTTTCCTGCGCCTCGTCCTTCGGCTTGGCGTGCGTGATGAAGAGCACGTCGCGCAGGCGCACGGCGCCGTCGCGATCGTACTTCGCCAGCTGATAGGCGTCGAACTTGGCGAACGCCCGCGCCAGGCCCTTCTTCGCCTGCGCCGAGACAGCGCGCGTCTTGCGTTGCTGCATCGGCCCGATGGCGTCGGCCCAGTAAATGGCGAGGAATTCGGTCAGTTCGTCCGGACGCTGGATCACGCGCTCGAGCGTGTCGGCCACGAGAGCCTTATGGCCTTCGTGACGCGCCATCTCACGCACGATCAGAAGCGGCGCGTGACGCAGCTTCATGTCTTCGCGCGCCTCGACCGCCATCGCGGCGACAACCTCGGGCTTCACCTTCGGCACGAGCGCGCCAATGCGTTCGGCGATGGCGACGCCGTCTTCGTAGAACTGGTCTTCCCAGAGCATGCAGTTCATGAGCGCCCGGCGCAGTTGCTGCTCCGGACCGAACGCACGGCCCTTCCCGCGCTCATGCGTGCGCACACTTTGGCTCTTGTTGATCGTCGCCATCTCACATCACCTACACTTCCTACTCCATCATTGTTGTACGCCAGCGCCAATCGCCAGCGAAACGTCAACCGGGGAACACGCGAAGCCTGAAGGCCATGCAGCTGTGAAGCGGCGCGACCTACCCACCTGGGCTACGCCCCGTCAGTGGTCGGGGCGGCTGGAATTGAACCGAAGCAACAGACCTCTTCACCACCGGCTGACCTCGGATGGCGGCGACCAGCGCCGCCAAACGTCGTCGACCCAAGGCGTCAACCGGGGAACGCTTCGATGTCCGCGCTCTTTTCCACGAAGTAGCGGACATCTTCACCACCGGTTGACCTCGCCACGCGGCGCACCGCGCCGCGAAACTTGGGGATGGCGGGGAACAGTCGAAGCGAGAACTCCCTTGCGGGAAAACTGAGCTACAGGTTGCCCTGGCGTGACTCGAACACGCGACCTCCGCGCTTTCACGCGGCGCTCTCACCGATGCACTCGTCTTCTTCACCACCGCCAAACTGGCTTTGGCGGGGAACGTTCGGGATCGCGAACCCTCCTTGCGGAGGCGACGTGCTTTGCGCTTGCGCGCCAGCGTTTCATCGGTGCGAAGTAAGCGACCTCTTCACCACCGCCAAATTGGCATGCCGAACCGGGGAACAGGCGAAACCTGAGACGCTGCTTGCGCAGCTCCACATGCTCTCCCACTGAGCTATGCGCTCACTCGCGTGTGCGCAGCGGGGATCGAACCCGCGACCCTGTGATTACGAAGTAACAGATCTCTTCACCACCGGTTGGGCAATCGTTTTGTCGGGGAACGGTCGAACACGGTTTCGATAACATCAACGCAGAGCACTTCTGCTCGAACCCGCGACACGACAGCCCTCGCGAGGCCGCCTCCACGGTACGTGATGCAAACTGGCGGGATTCGAACCCGCTTTTCCCAGAGCGAAGTATCCGCGCTCTTCACCACCGACAAAGTGTATCCAGGGGAACGCGCGGTGCGGCCTTGGTTTTGGCAAGACGAAGGAATCCGCACCTTCACCACCTGGAATTCAAAACTCTCCTTCGTTTCCGCATGACAAAGGCTTCGGAGCGGCTGGAAACAAAAAACCCCTCCGGAGCGTGGCTCTGGAGGGGTTCGAACGCTCGAACTTTGAACGGGCTCAGCCCATTCCACCTCCGCGAGAAAGCGCGCGCGCGTCGACGCCGGCCCGAGCCCATGGCTCAAGCGCGATCATCGCGCAGCGATTGAAAGGCCGTGTGCTTTTCATGGTCTTTCTCATTTTTCGCGCGCGACCATCGCCCGCGAAGGGGCGCGTGTATGATCTTCAATCACGGCAGCGTCAAGGCAAATTCGAACGATGCGCGATTGAATTTTTCCTCATGCTGGCGTGGAGTGATTCGGACAACACGCGAGGTTCAGCGCTCATGACCAAGCCCGCCCTGCTCGTGCATCCTCCGCTCGGCCTGTTCGAGGCGCGTCTCGCCGACTACGATGTCGTGCATTGGCCCACGGACCGTAAGGACGTGCGCGCCGCCGTCACCATCGGCCATGTCGGCATTTCCAACGCTATGATCGACGCGCTGCCGGAGCTCGGCTGCATCGTCTGCTTCGGCGTCGGCGTCGACGGCATCGATCTCGACTACGCGCGTAAGCGCGGGATCGCCATCACGCACGGGCGGCAGATCAATCACGAAGATGTCGCCGACGTCGCCATCGGCCTCATCATTGCGCGCCTCAGGCTCTTCACCGAAGGCGAGCGCGTGCTGCGCGAAGGGACGTGGACGCCGCCGCTCGCGGTGCCGCCGCAGAAGCGGTTGCGCGGGCGCAAGATCGGGATCGTCGGCATGGGCGCCATCGGCTCAGCCATCGCGCACCGCGCCGAGGCGTTCGGCATGGAGATCAAGTGGACCGGCCCGCGCGCCAAGCCCGGCGTGAAGCACGCGTATGAGCCCGATCTGCTGAAACTCGCCGAATGGTGCGACATCCTCGCCATCGCCGCGCGCGGCGACAAGACGACCGAGAAGATCGTCAACGCTGACGTCATCAAGGCCGTGGGCGCCGACGGGATCATCGTCAACATCTCGCGCGGCAGCGTCATCGACGAAGACGCGATGATCGCCGCGCTCAAATCCGGGACACTCGGCGGCGCCGGTCTCGACGTCTTCGTCGAAGAACCTACCCCGCCCGCGCGCTGGCGCGACGTCCCCAACACCACGCTCACGCCCCATCTCGGCGGCGCCACGCGCGAAGCGCTGTGGGAAGGCTCGCAGAACGTGATGGAGAACCTCCGCCGCTTCTACGCCGGCGAGGAATTACTGACGCCGTTGGCGTAACTCTTCCCTCCCTTGCGGGGAGGAAGGCTCAACTCACCGCGTACGGCGTCGAACGGAAAATCCCCATCTCCTCCTCCGTCATCTCCGCCGGCACGTCCGCGAACAGCGGCGTGGAGAGATAGCGTTCGCCTGTATCCGGCAACATCGCCAGGATGTTCGCGCCCTTCGGCGCTTCTTTCGCAATCGCCATCGCGCCGGCGAATGTCGCGCCCGAGGTGATGCCGACGAAGATGCCTTCCTTCGCCGCCAGCTCCTGACTCCAGCGCATCGATTCTGCGTTTTCGACCGTCAACACCTTGTGCACGCGCGCAAGATCGACGTCGCCGGTCAGCTTCGGAATGAAGTCCGGCGCCCAGCCCTGCAGCGGATGCGGCTTCCAGGCCGGATGCCCGGCCGCAGGCGTGCCGTCTTCGTTGCGCGCCTGCGGCGCTCCGCTCGACAACATCGGCGCGTCGGCAGGCTCGCAAACAACGATCTTGGTCTGCGGCGATTCACGCGCTAGCACGCGCGCAACGCCGTTGAGCGTGCCGCCTGTGCCATAGCCGGTGACCCAATAATCGAGCGTCTCGCCTCTGAAATCCTCGATGATCTCCGGTCCTGTCGTCTTCTCGTGATAGGCGGCGTTGGCTTCGTTCTCGAACTGACGCGTCAAGAACCAGCCGTGCGTGCGCGCCAGCTCCAGCGTCTTGATGACGGCGCCCGTGGCGCGCAACGGCGCCGGCGTGAGCAGCACCTTGGCGCCCAGAAACCGCATCAGCTTGCGACGCTCGACAGAGAAACTCTCCGGCATGATCAAGACGCAGGGATAGCCTTTCGCCGCGCACACCATGGCGAGCCCGATGCCCGTGTTGCCGCTGGTCATCTCGACCACCGTCTGGCCGGGCTTCAATTCGCCCGAGCGCTCCGCCGCTTCGATGACGCCCAGCGCCAGGCGGTCCTTCACCGATCCGAGCGGATTGAACGCCTCCACCTTCACCCAGAGGTTCACGCCCGGCGGCGCGATGCGGTTGATCTTCACGACCGGCGTGCGGCCGACAGTGCCGAGGATGTCGTTGTAGCGGGCCAAGCTGCGCCTCCTTCGAACGGGACCACGTGCATATAGCGCGTCCGCCCGCCCTCGGCGTGCCCGCTGTAACGGCGGGAGGAAAGCGAAATCGCCGCTACATTTAATTTTATCGACGATAACATGAAATCTTGCGCGCCGAGATATTTTGGTGTTATTTCCACTTACATGAAATCGAGCGCTGCCGCCAAACGCCCCTATCGCCTCGGCGCCCGCGCGCTCGCCGCGGAAGAGACGGCGCGACGCATCCTGGAGGCCTTCAAGCGGCGCATCCGCGAGGACTGGTACGACCAGATCACGCTCGAGGAGATCGCACGCGAAGCCGACGTCACGGTGCCCACCATCATCCGCCGCTTCGGCAGCAAGGAGAAACTGCTGGAGGAGGCGTGGGAAAACCTCTCGGCCGGCATGGTGGCGCGCCGAGCGGCGGCGCCGGGCGACATTGCAGCCATCGCACGCGCCATCATCGACGACTACGAGGCGGTCGGCGATATGGTCATGCGCTCGCTCGCGCAGGAAGAACGCTTTCCAGCGCTCAAGGCGGTCACCGATCGCGGCCGGGCCTATCATCGCAACTGGATCGAGACCTTCTTTGCGCCGCAGCTCGAAGGGCTGGCGCCCGCCGTGCGCAAACAGTGTCTGGACGCCCTGGTGGCGGCCACGGACATCTACGTCTGGAAGCTCGTTCGCCGCGACATGGGCCGCTCGGTCCAGCACGTGCGCGGCGTCATGCTGCATTTGATTGAAGGCGCGCTCGGCGCGCGCAAAGGAGAAGAGCGGTGAAAAGCTTCCTGTTCGCCACGTTCGAGGGCGGCGGTTCTGTCACGCCGATGCTGGGCCTCACGCGCGGTCTTGCTGCGCGCGGCCATCGCGTCCGAGTTATGAGCGACGCCTGCAACAGGCCTGAAGCGGAAGCGGCCGGCGCAACGTTCGTCCCGTGGACGCGTGCGCCCAGCAAGGCCGGCCGCTCGCGCGAATACGACACCTGGGATGACTGGAGCCAAGACAACCCCGCCGACGGCTTCGCGAATCTCATGGAGAACCTGATCGCCGGGCCTGCGCTCGCGTTTGCAGAGGATGTGCTCGACGAATTGAGACGCGAACCGGCCGATCTCGTCATCGCTTCCGAGATGCTGTTCGGCGTGCCGCTCGGCTGCGAGGCCATCGGCCAGCGTCACGTGCTGCTTGGCGTGAACATTCCCCTCTTTCCAATGCCCGGCTTCATTCCCCTCGGCCCCGGCCTAGCGCCGCCGCGCACCGAGGAAGAGCGCGCAGTGCATGCCGAAGTGGGCGCCGGTTCGCGGCAGATGCTGAACGCGTTCCTGCCGCGCTTCAATGAAGCGCGCGCGGCGCTCGCGCTGCCTCCGCTCGCGGACATCTGCGATCAACACAAATCAGCCGAGGCGTTCTTCATCGCGACCGCGCGTGCATTTGACTTCGCGCCCGACGTGCTGCCCGCGAAAGTCGCCTATGTCGGGCCGCTGCTCAGCGATCCTGCCTGGGCCAAGCCGTGGCGCTCGCCCTTCCCCAGCGCAGACGCGCGCCCGCTCGCACTCGTCGCGTTCAGCACGACGTTTCAAAATCAAGTCGGCGTGCTTCAGAATGTGGTCGACGCCATCGCAAGCCTGCCGATGCGCGCGATCGTCACGCTTGGAGGTCCGATCCTACCCGAAGAAGTGCGTGGCGCGGAAAATGTCGTCGTGATTGAAAGCGCGCCCCATGATGCGATCCTGCGCGACGCGTCCCTGGTCATCACCCATGGCGGTCACGGCACGGTCATGAAGGCGCTCGTGCATGGACGGCCGCTGCTGGTCCTGCCGCACGGGCGCGATCAGGAAGACAATGCAACGCGTGTCGAAGCGCGGGGCGCGGGGCTGCGCCTCGCGCGCTCCGCCGGAGTCGGAGAGATACGCGCGGCGGTAACGCGCCTGCTGGAGGAGGATTCATTCGCAGCATCTGCGCGTGCTCTCGGCGCCCTCATTGCGCGTGAGGCAGCGAACTCGCCTCTGCTCGATGGGCTTGAGCAGCTCGCGTCGCCGGCGAACTCAGCCGGAGGCGAGGCCCAGTTGGCGTACGCGCTCTAATCCTTCGCGGCTTCCTCGAACTGCTTCTGCACCTTCTCGTATTCCTTGGGATGCTCATATTCCATTTTGGTCGCCGCCTCGGTGAGGACGTCCTTGGCTTTATTGCGCGTCGCGTTGCGCCACATGCCGTAGCCGATGGCGCCAAGCAGCACGATCGCGCCCACGAAATAGAGAGGTTCGTATCCCATGCAGGGTCAACGGAGCCTGGCCGAGCGGGTTCCCGCACGCAGGCCGACGGAACTGTCTCGTATCGGCCTTGGTTGAATCGCGGGGTAACCGAGGAGAGACATTAATGGCTGAGAGAGAAGGTGGCGGAGCTTCGGGCTGGCTCGGATTTATCGCCGGCATCGCCTTGTTGGCGGTAATCGCCATCGGCGTGGTCGCCTACACGGGCGGCTTCAACAGAATGCAGGAAACGGCGCAAATCGAAATGGAAGCGCCTGACATCGACGTCGATACGCCAGACGTCGACCTGCCGAACCCGCCGCCGGCGCCTACGCTGCCGCCGTCGGCGACGCCTGAACCGGCGCCCGGCGAAACCACCACGCCGTAACCGCAAACAAAGCAGCAGGAGGGCGGCGGATCTTCTCCGCCGCCCTTTTTCGTGCGTGGCGGCGACTAACGCAGCTCGAACGTCACGTTCACGTTGACGCGCGTCTCGATCTGACCGGGCGCGATTGGCGTTGACGCGTCCTGCGCCGCTTCCATCCGCACCGCCATGGGCATCGGCACAGGCGGCCCGTAACCGCCGCCTTCATTCACCGCGACGATGCGGTGCACGCGCATGCCGAGCGCGCTGGCGTAGAGGTTGGCCCGCCGGCGCGCTTCCTGGATGGCGTCGCGGCGCGCTGCGTCCAGCTGCGCGTCGGGATCCTGATACGAGAAGAAGACGCCGTGCACGGTGTTGCCGCCTGCGGCCACGGCGGCGTCGATTACGCGTCCCGTGTTGTTGATGTTGCGCACCTTCGCTGTAACGCTGTTGTTGGCCTGATAGCCGGTGATCAGCGGCGGCTGGCCTTCGCGATACTGCTGCTGCGGGTGCACCGAAACGTTCGACGTCTGGATGTCGCGCTCGGCCACGCCCGCACGGCGCAGCGCCTGCACCAGCGCCTGCATGCGCCGCGCATTCTCTGCGAGCGCTGCTTGCGCGCTCTGCCCTTCCGTGGTGACGCCGAGATTAATGGTGGCCATGTCCGGCCGCCCTTCGGTCAAGCCCTCGGCGTTCACGGTCAATAACGTGCCCTGCACCGGGGGCGTGGTGACCTGGGTTTCCTGCGCCGCCGCTACTTGCGGCGCTCCAAAACTCGCAATGACGGCGAATGCCGCCGCAGCTCTCATCAGTCGCATCTTCACTCTCCGAACTTCCCCTGCGCACGCGAGCGTCGCTACGCCGGCGCCCAAATTACGGCAGTGTCAGGAAAATCGGCGTGGGCTCCAGCTTCTGTGACCCACGCGAACCCGGTTCCGTCCCAGGCGTTGAATCGGGGACACAGGAGCTTGGACATGGAAAAGCAGCGCAGCCCCGAACCGGTGAAGAAGCCGCCACCGCCAAAGAAGAAGAAGCCCATCCGCAACGCCGGGCCGGAATCCATGCAGAATCCGCCCGAGGACTGGGAAGAGGTCGACGAAGCCTCCGACGAAAGCTTCCCCGCCAGCGATCCGCCGGCGAAGTATTAGCTTGCGGCGGGGCGGCTAAGCACCACCCCGCCGGCGAAGTATTAGCTTGCGGCGGGGCGGCTAAGCACCACCTGGGATTCATGCAGGAAGCGCCCGCCCTTCCGGAAATCCGCGACGCCGGCCCGGCGGCGATGAGCAATCCGCCGCGCAGCTGGGACGCGGTCGACGAGGCGATCGACGAGAGCTTTCCGGCCAGCGATCCCCCTGCCTATGAGCGGGATAAGCAGCCGCAATAGCCGCGAGAAAATCCGCGCATCCGAATCGTTTCGGCGAATCGCTGTATAATGGCGCGTTCGCCAATCCCTCAGGATCGAATGCGCTTTTCCGACACCTTGCTCCGACAGGTGCGCGACCGGGTCTCCATTGCCGATTACGCCGGCAAGCGGTTGACCTTCGACAAGCGCAAGTCCCGGCCCGCCGCCGGCGACTATTGGACATGCTGTCCCTTTCACCAGGAGAAGAGCGCCTCGTTCCACGTCCTCGACCAGAAGGGCATCTTCCATTGCTTCGGCTGCGGCGAGAAGGGCGATGTGTTCACGCTGGCGATGAAGCTGGAGGGACTGTCGTTTCCTGAAGCCGTCGAGAAGATCGCCGAAGTGGCCGGCGTGCCGCTGCCGAAGGACGAGTGGGAGGATCGCGGCGAGAACGAGCGGCGCAAGCGCATTTTCGCGATCGCCGCGCGCACCGCAAGGCTCTACGCCGAGGCGCTGCGCTCGTCAGCCGGCGCCGAGGCGCGCCGTTATCTACAAGCGAGAGGCATCGGCGCGGACGTGTGCGAGCGCTTCGGCATCGGTCTTGCGCCCGACGAATGGACCTGGGCGATCGACAAGCTGAAGGCCGAAGGCTTCGCGCTCGAAGAAATCGTCGCCGCCGGCGTCGCGCGCGAGGGCGAAGACGGCAAGCGCGCCATCGACACTTTCCGCAACCGCATCACCTTCGAAATCACCGACACGCAAGGCAAAGTGATCGGTTTCGGAGGCCGCGCGCTCGCGAAGGACGCCAAGGCCAAGTATATCAACTCGCCCGAAAGCGCGCTCTATTCCAAGAGCCGCGTGCTCTATCGGCTCAAGCAAGCGCGCGAACTCATCGCCAAAACCAAGGCGCCTGGGCTCGTGCTCGCCGAAGGCTATCTCGACGTGATCGCCTTCGAGCGCGCCGGCATCGCCGCAGTCGCGCCCTGCGGCACTGCGGTGACGGAAGACCAGCTACAACTCCTTTGGCGCGCGGGCGGCGAACCGGTGCTCTGCTTCGACGGCGACAGCGCGGGCAAGCGCGCCGCCGACAAAGCCATCGATCTTGCGCTCCCGCACCTCGCCCCCGGCCGCACGCTCCGCATCGCCTATGCGCCGGAGGGCCAAGACCCGGACGACATTTTCCGCACCGGCGGCGCCGAAGCGCTGAGAGCGCTGCTCGAAGCAGCGGCACCCGCCTCTACAGCGCTGTTCGATCGCGAGCACGCGCGCCACGGCCTTGCCACGCCCGAAGCCCGCGCCGCCTTCCAAGCCGCACTGAAAGAAGCAGCGCAAAAGATCGCCGACCGCGACACCAGCCGCGCGTATTTCGGCGACCTTCTGTCCCGGTACAACGCGCTCGTCCGCGCCCAGCGCCCGCCCTTTCAGCCCGGCCAAGCCGGCGGCCGTTTCAAACCTGGCCCTGCCCCGCCCACCCAGGAACTCAAAGCCTTCGCCGCCGCCGCCCGCCCGCGTCCGGCGGCCGAGAACTTCCTCAAGGCCGCCGTCGACAATCCCGCCCTGCTCGCCGAATACGCCGACTGGATCGACCGCCTGGCCATCTCCGACCCCGATCTTGCGGCAATCCGCGCCGCCCTATCGGACCTTCACCAAGCCCCTGAAGCGGCTGCGGGCATTGACCGGACCGCCCTCAGCCTCCATTTGACCCGATCGGGTCAGGAACGCGCGGCGGCGCGCGTTTCCCGTTGGAAAAACGAGGAGAAACCCCCGGGGCGGAAGGGCCGGGAAGCGGGCGGGGCCCCGCAGCCGGATCCGGACGAATGGCTGGCGCTCGTGACGCACCAGGTGGTGCTGCCGGCGATCAGGGAGGAACTGGCGGAGCTGAGGCGCGCCGCGGCGGAGGGCGACGACGCCGCCTTCGCCCGTTTTCAGGCGCTCTCCCGCGAAGCGCGCGCGATCGAGGCGCGAGCCAGGGAGGCCAAGCTCGAAGAGCCCCAAGACGACGAGGCCGGCGGGCTGGTCGCGTGAACGTGAACGCCTATTTTGGTTTGGAAGAGAACAAACGCTGATGGCAAAGGCTGAAGAAACGGCGACGGAAGAAAAGGAAGCCCCGGACGGGCCAATCCTCGATCTCTCCGACGCGGCGGTGAAGAAGATGATCAAAGCCGCCAAGGCGCGCGGCTTCGTCACCCATGAGGAGCTGAACAAGGTCCTGCCGTCGGAAGAATTCAGCTCCGAGCAGATCGAAGACGTGATGGCCGAACTGAACGGCATGGGCATCAACGTCGTCGACAGCGAAGAGGAAGGCGAAGCCGCCGAGGATGAAAGCGCCAAGGCCGTCGCCACGCGCGACGAGGCCAAGCCCCCGGTCACCAACACGCGCGAGGACGCCGACCGCACCGACGATCCGGTGCGCATGTACCTGCGCGAAATGGGCACGGTAGAGCTGCTCTCACGCGAAGGCGAAATCGCCATTGCCAAGCGCATCGAGGCCGGCCGCGACGCGATGATCCGCGGCCTCTGCGAAAGCCCGCTCACCTTCGAAGCCATCATGGTGTGGCGCGACGAGCTGCGCGAACAGAAGATCCTCTTGCGCGACATCATCGATCTCGAAGCCACCTATGGCGCCGAAATGGGCATCGTGCCGCCCTCCGCGCCGGGCGTGAACGCCGACGGCCTTGTCGATCCCGAGGCCGCCAAAGCCGAGATCGCCGAACAGGAGCGCAAGAAGGCCGAAGCCGCCGCCGCGAAACTCACGCCGAAGCCGCGCAGCGAGGACGAGGACGGCGAAGAGCGCGATCCGGGCGAACTCGCCGCCGAAGCCGACGCCGACAGCGAGTTCGACGACGAAGCGGCCATCTCCATGTCGGCGATGGAGGCCGAACTGAAGGAAGGCGTGATGGCGACGCTCGACGCCATCGCCGAAGCCTTCGGCCGGTTCCGCAAGCTGCAGGACAAGCGCATCGATCTGCGCCTCAAGGGCAAGTCCCTGCCCGGCGCGCAAGCCGAAGCCTACGAAGCCGCGCAGAACACCATCATCGAAGAGCTGAAGAAGCTGAAGCTCAACAACGCACGCATCGAAAGCCTCGTTGAGCAGCTCTACGCCATCAACCGGCGCCTCATTCAGCTCGAGGGCAAGCTGATGCGCCTCGCCGAGGCCAACGGCGTGCCGCGCCAGCACTTCATCGACGCCTACCACGGCACCGAACTCGATCCGAAATGGGCTGAGAAGGTCGCCGTCAAATCGAAGGCCTGGGCCCGGTTCGTCGAGCAGGAAGCCGACGACATCGCCGACATCCGCGCCGAGATCGCCGTGCTCGCGCAAGAAACCGGCGTGCCGATCGACGAATACCGACGCATCGTCCACGCCGTTCAGAAGGGCGAGCGCGAGGCGCGTCAGGCGAAGAAGGAAATGGTCGAAGCGAACCTGCGCCTCGTCATCTCCATCGCCAAGAAATACACCAATCGCGGCCTGCAATTCCTGGACCTGATCCAGGAAGGCAATATCGGCCTGATGAAGGCCGTCGATAAGTTCGAGTACCGCCGCGGCTACAAGTTCTCGACCTACGCCACCTGGTGGATCCGCCAGGCCATCACCCGCTCGATCGCCGACCAGGCGCGCACCATCCGCATCCCGGTGCACATGATCGAGACCATCAACAAGCTCGTGCGCACCTCCCGTCAGATGCTGCACGAAATCGGCCGCGAACCCACCCCCGAAGAGCTCGCCGAAAAACTCGGCCTTCCGCTCGAGAAGGTGCGCAAGGTGATGAAGATCGCCAAGGAGCCGATCTCCTTGGAAACGCCGATCGGCGATGAAGAGGATTCACACCTCGGCGACTTCATCGAAGACAAAAACGCGATCCTCCCGGTCGACGCCGCGATCCAGTCCAACCTCCGCGAAACCACCACGCGCGTCCTCGCGTCCCTCACCCCCCGCGAAGAACGCGTCCTCCGCATGCGCTTCGGCATCGGCATGAACACCGACCACACGCTCGAAGAAGTCGGCCAGCAGTTCAGCGTAACCCGCGAACGCATCCGCCAGATCGAAGCAAAAGCCCTGCGCAAACTGAAGCACCCGAGCCGAAGCCGGAAGCTGCGGAGCTTCTTGGATAATTAGGTCAAGGTAGCTGGGGGAGAGAATGTCGAAACCATCTGCCCTCGCCTATCCCGGGCTAGTGATCCCGACGCTCCAAGCAATTCGTGAGCGCGGCGGTTCGGCGACAATCGAAGAAATCGAAGAAGGCGTAGCCCGCATCATGGGTCTTGCGGATGACATCTTGTCGATCCCTCATGCTCGTGGCTCGCGCACCGAATTCCAGTATCGGCTCGCATGGGTGCGAACCTACCTGAAGAAGGTCGGTGCCCTTGAGAACAGCGAACGCGCCGTGTGGTCCCTTACCGACTACGGCGAAGGCATGTCTGCTGAGGAAGCGCGCGGCGTCTTCCAGAAGGTCCGCGCAGAAAGGCGCGCTCGCCGCAAGGCCGCAAATCTGACAGAACCAGATGAGCCGCAGATCGATGAGGACGAAGAGGATGAAGAAAGCTGGATTGACCAGCTTCTCGCCATCATTGGGAAGATGACTCCCGCTGCCTTTGAACGGCTCTCGCAGCGACTGCTTCGCGAGTCAGGCTTCACGAAAGTCGAGGTAACAGGTCGGTCTGGCGACGGCGGGATTGATGGAATCGGCGTCCTGCGGATGAATCTGGTGTCTTTCCAAGTCCTGTTTCAATGCAAGCGCTGGCAGGGCACGGTCGGCCCAAGCGTGGTTCGTGACTTTCGTGGAGCCATGGTCGGACGCGCCGACAAGGGCATCATTATCACAACGAGCACCTTCACTGCTGAGGCGCGGCGAGAAGCAACGCGGGACGGCGCGCCTGCAATAGACTTGATCGATGGTGAGTCGCTTTGCCAGCTCCTGAAGGAGCGGCGGTTGGGAGTCGGTATAAAGACTGTCGAACAAGTCGATATCGATCCGACCTTTTTCGACAAGATATAGTTCGTCATTCCGGACGCGCGGAGCACGATCCGGAAACCAGGGGCAAACGCAGAAATGTGAGTCACCTCCTATAGGTAGGAGGTCCACAATGCCCGTTCCGCTCCCCGAGACCGACGACCCGCTCGGCTTTCTGCGCTATCTCGCCGACGAAATTTGCCAAGCGCTCATTGACATGTCCGACCCCGAAGCCACCAAGGCGCAACTCGAAGACGCCTGCGACAGACTGCACTTCTTCGCCACGGAGCTAAGCCTCCTGACCGTGGACGTACGCAAAGGCCGCAACTGAAACGACCTCGTCACTCCGGACGCGCGTAGCACCCTCTCCCTCCTTCGGGAGGGAGAGGGTTGAAGCGACGACAAGGCGCGCGGCCCAATCAGCGTCACCTACTCAGTCAGCTCAGCAAAACTATCCGTACGCGCGAGCACCAGGGCGTCGGGCAGAGCGCGGTCGCCGAGCAATTGCAGCGACGCGCCGTGGCGCGCGAAGCGCGTGACGGAGGGCAGCACGCCCAGTAAGCGCGCTTCATTGGTCGCGGCCGCTTCGCTCGCGCAGGCGGCGTCGATTTCGGTAACATTGCTGATCGAGACCGTGTTGGAGAATTGCGTGACGCTCGCGGTGAATTCGTTGCAGCCCGTGAAGCCGCGCATGGTCTCGCCGTCGATGCTGAAATAGATGCGTTCGTCGGCGTTCAGCGAAGCGCCGGCGATCTGCTGCACCAGCCAGTCGCCCTCGAGTTCACTCGGCGTCGCCGGCGCGCAGGCGGTCGCTGCGGTGGCCACAAGGGCGAGGATCATTCTGCTCTGCACCGCACTCTCCTGTCCCAGTCGATCCAGGATCGCGCCCGCGCGTCAGCTCCGCCTTGCGGCAGATCAATCCGGGATCGCAGCGCGCATCGTTTGAAAAGCTGGAGCGCGGCGCCTCCGGCGACGCATGCCTTCCAGGCGTCGACGCATGACGAACCGATAGCATTTTGCTATACTGCCCCCATGGCAGACACGCTCGCCATCTCCCTCACCGGCCCGCTCGCGGACGAAGTCCGCGCCGCCGCCGAGGCGCGCGGCCTTTCCCCAGAGGACTACGTCCGCCAACAGCTCGCCTGGGACATCGCCCTCGGTGATGAAGAGGCCGAAGACGCCCTTGGAGTCGAAGAGGATATTGCCGCCTATGAGGACTTTGAGCGCACCGGCATAGGCATTCCCGGCGAAGAGGTCGAAGCTTGGCTGCGCTCTCTGACGACCGACAATCCTCTCCCGCGCCCGCGCCCTCGCAAGCTGAAATAGCGCCGTGCGGCGCAAGATCGTCTACTCTCAGCGCGCCGACGCCGACTTGGCTCGCCTCGAAGAATTCATTGCCACGGAAAGCCGCCACCAAGCGATTCGCGCAATCGCGCGCATCCTGCGGGGCCTTCGAAATCTCCAGGACTTTCCCGAGTTGGGCAGAGACATTGGCGAGGGATATCGCGAACTTGTCCTGCGCTACGGCAAGAGCGGGTATGTCATCCGCTACCGGGGACCGATGATGCCGTTGTCATCACCCGCATCTGGCATGGCAAAGAAGATCGGTAGGCGTTAAGCCCACCCCGCGCTATCCTCCGCCCATGCGTTTCCTCCACGCCATGATCCGCGTCGGCGATCTCGACGCTGCGCTCGATTTCTTCTGCGACAAGCTCGGCATGATCGAGCGCGCGCGCCACGAGAACGAGAAGGGCCGCTTCACGCTCGTCTTTCTCGCCGCGCCCGGCGACATCGAGAACGCGCGCGCCAATAAGAGCCCCGAGATCGAACTCACCTACAATTGGGACGAGCACGAATACACGGGCGGGCGCAATTTCGGCCACCTCGCCTATCGCGTCGACGACATCTACGCGCTTTGCCAGCGGCTAATGGATCGCGGCGTCACCATCAACCGCCCGCCGCGCGACGGCCGCATGGCGTTCATCCGCTCGCCCGACGGCATCTCGATCGAACTCCTGCAGGAAGGCGAAGCCCTCCCACCGCGCGAACCGTGGGCCAGCATGGCGAACACCGGCGTTTGGTGAGAGGCGCGTTTCGCGACGCCCTTCATTTCGGCAGCACGTACGGCACGGCCTGTCGTCCATGCCGCCGGTAGACGCGGAAATCGCCGTCCGTGGTCAGGATCAGCGGCTCGTTTAGCGTTTCGCTCATGCGCACGAGGCACGCGTCGGCGAAGCTCATCGGCACATCCGTGTATTTCTCCAGAAGTTTCAGCACGGCCTCGACGTCGTCGCCGAAACAGAATGCGCTGAAGAGCGCGCCGCGCCGAACAAGCTCTGCGAAGCTTGCCGCGCCGCGCTTGCCCAACAAGTGCGCGGCCTCCGAAAGCGCGGCTTCGCACGTCGCCCATGGCGGCGGGTGGCGCGAAGCCTGCGCCACCGCCCATGCGTGATTGGAGTCGCGGCGGCTGAGCAGCGCCACGATGAAACCCGCGTCAGCGACGACGCTCGCCATACCCAGTGGACCTCAATCGCGCCTTCTTGCGAGCACTGAGATCGGATGCGAGCCCATCGACCGATCCGATGAGGTCGGCAATGGCGGGCGGAGCGCTCTCGCTTTGTTCGGCCGGCGCGCTCAATCGCTCGCGCACGATGTCAGACTTCGATACCTTGCGACGACGCGACTCAGCCTCGATCTCGGCGACCAGCGGCTCGGGCAGGCGGACAGTCAGGGTCTTCATATGTGCTAGTGTATTACCTGCGCGCCAATCTCGCAATACAGCAGCCTGTGCGAGATAGGCGCCCTCGCCGGCAACTAAGGGCCAGCACGTGCGCGAGCTGACGGCTCGAACTGGATCTCTTCAAATGCCACATAGACGCGGTTGCCGCAACAATCGCACGCGCGGCTTTGCGGTTTCACCCGCAGCCAGCGAGAGTTGGCCGGCGGCGATGCGCACGGGGCCAGCGACGCTGTCCCAACAGCCTGAGCTAAGGCGTCTGCGTGGCTTGCACTGGTTCGTTCTCGCCGCGCTTCGACGGCACGTGCTCGCCGAACTCAGAACCCGCGCCCGTTTGCGGCTCGTCATAGAGCGGGTCCCGATCCTGCGCGGCGACGCGCGCGTCCGGATCGTTCGCGTTCGGCCCGCTGGATGCGCCGTACGAGCCTTGCGCGCCTTCACTCGTCCGTGTCGGTTCATTGCACGCCGCGAGCAAACACAGCGCGGCTGCGCCAATCACGAGACGCGCGATCATGGCTGCTCTCCTTCCTGCGCCGGCTGTTGCTGGCTGCTCGGGTCGCCCGCGGGCAGACCGCCGAGCCCCTGATCGGTAGCGCCGGTCGCCGCCGAGCCGCGCCCGCCTGCCTCACTGCCGTTCTCGCCCCAGTACCCAGGATCGGTCGCGTACCCGGTCTTACCGCGCGCATCGGGGCTGGTCTCCGCCGCGTACGGCGCCTCCGCCGTTTGCGTCTGCTCGGCTTGGCCGCAGGCCGCGAGAGCTGCGAAACTGATAAAAATGATCGCCGTTTTCATGGATCGGCTCCGTGGTTCGTCAGAGTCGACGCACGCGCGCGCGCTTGGTTCCGGCGCGCTGCACGCCGTATGTTGGGCCCATGCCGATCAACCGAATACTCATCGTCATTGGCGTCGCGATCGTCGTTGTCGGACTTCTGTGGCCGTGGCTGTCGAAGCTCGGCCTGGGCCGCTTGCCGGGCGACATCGTCATCCGGCGCGAGGGCTTTTCTTTCTACTTCCCGATCGTGACGAGCCTCATCCTCAGCGCCTTGGCGTCGCTGCTGTTCTGGATGTTCCGGCGCTAATTGCTCACCGCCGTTCTCGCCGGCCCCGCCGCCGATGCGCCGGGCGACTGGTTGAGCGCGAAGATTTGTCCGATCAGCGTCAGCACGGTAGCCGTCTGATCCACGGCACTTTCGCTGTAGCCGGAATCAGGCGGCCCGGCGAAATATCGCTGCCCACGATGCGTTACCACGGCCGCGTAATCTCGCGCATGAAGGCCGCGTCCGGTGGCCACCTGGAACAGAGTCGTCGCGCAGGGCTCCCGCCTGCAATCGGCGCGCGGCAGCGCGATTGCGCCATTGTTGACACGGAGCAGCGAACCCAACGCGAATATCATCTCGTCGGGAGAACGCAGATCGAAGTAATAGGTCGCGCGCACTGGCCGATCGTCGTCAGACAGATTGGGATCGTCGGCAGCCCGATGATCGAGCACTTCGAGAATAACCGGCTCGGCATCGTCCTCATCGCACCGCTCAAGCGTCACCCATCTCGCGGGATCATTGTCGTTGTCAACGTTGTCGTCATCTTCGAGTCCGTTGAAGAGCCTCAATTTCAGCTCGTTTTCACCTCGTGCGGCTGCGGAAGCCATGCTCGCAATCAACGACGCGTTCTCGCGCTGGAGCCGAACGCGTGCGGTGCGCTGACAGGTCGGGTCAGGCAGCGGGCGCAAACGCAGGTTGTGCACGCCATAGATCAGGAACTGGTTGATCAGCTGAAAGGCCGCGCAAGCCCCGGTGGGATCCTCGGCCGGCCATTGGGTGACGGTTTCCGGGGGATTTGCATTGGCTCTCGGCCAATCGCGCAGCGTACAAGCGACCGGCTCGCCATCGCGCGCCAGATCCGCATGTCCTGCTGGCCTGCTCAGCGGCTCGGCGCAGTCGCCGGAACTCGGGTTGTGGGGCGCCCGCCCATCCACAACATACCTCTGCCGGCACGTCGGGATGTTGCGCATCACGGGGCCCCAGTGTTCGGGCCGATCACCACCTGCGCGGGCGTCGACGACCTCACGGATGCGGTCTTCGGAGAGCTCCTGATCTGGCTTCGGTTCATCGAGTCCAGTTCGTCTATTACGTTGCGTGAGGATATCTGCACGGCTGAACCCTGAAGCGACCACCAGAAGCAGCAAGTCCTTGCGCCAGCCACTCTGCCAATAGTGCTGAAACACGCGCCGCGGCGTCGGGCTCAAGATCGTGTCGTTTACAGTCTCTGTGTCCACCGGCTGCACGCCATAGCCGCGCTGCGCCGATTGTTCGCCGCTGAAGCCAAGATTGCTGTCGCGCCACGGGTCAGGTGCGCCATTCAGCGGCAAAGGCTGCAGCGTCGTCGAAGCACCCACGCGCGAGGTCGGTTGATTGGTGAAACCCTGGATGTCGACGTATTGACGCGGCCATCGATCGCGCGCTCGCAACGCGTTGAGCAGGACCTGACCGCTCACGGCTCTGCCGTATGCATCATTGAGCGCTGATGCATCCTCGGCGATGCGCGTCGCCGGCGAGATTTCGACCGCTGGCATGCTCACACAGCCGCCGGCCAAGAACGACAGGCAAAGCCCCACAGCTAACGCGCTTTTCATGATTTCCGCCCCGCGCGGCTAGAAGGCGAAAACTCAGCACTCGGCTCGCCTGGTGGGCAACGCATCGCACCCAGCGGTTGAGATAATTTAGGCGACACTCGCCTCAATGGCGTGCCGCGAGCATATACTCGCCTTACAGGCCATAATTGAAGCTCACCGAAATCCGCGCCCGCTTCGCCGCGTTCGGCGGCACTTCGTGGCGCACGAAGCTCTCCCACATCAGCACCTCGCCGGCGCGCGGGCTGACATAGACGAAACTGCGCTCCTCTTCCGGCGCGTCTTCGCGGCGCGGCGGCGCGGCCATCATCAACGGCAGGCGCGGGTCTTCGAGTTTCAGCGCCGAAGCGCCTGGCGGCACGTCGACATAATAGGTCCCGCTCAGCACCGAATGCGGATGGATGTGCCCCGAATGCGTCCCGCCCGGTTCGAGCACGTTGATCCAGAGCGAATCCAATTTCAGCTTGCGTCCGCTGAGCTCGAGATGAAGCGCTTTCGCGAAAGCGGCCGCATGCTTGTCCAGCGCGGTCTTGAGCGCGGCGATGCTCGGATCGCGCTTCGGCAGATCGTTCAGCGACGCATATGACGTGTAGCCGCGATAGCCCTTCCCCTTGCTCCAGCGCCGGCCCGCTGCATCCTCCGCCGCGATCCCTTTGCACGCGCGCAGCAGCTCGTCATTGCGCACGCCCTCGACGGCGGCGCGATAGAGTTTCGTCACGAACAGCGTCTGCACATCGGCCATCGCCAAGCGCATAGACAAAAAAGCGCCCCCGCGGGAGACGGGGGCGCCAGGCGGGAGACGCGTCCGTGCGGGAGGCTGCGGACGCGCTGGGCAAACGGGCCTTATTGCGCGCCGGCGGTGGCCGCGGATGCGGTCTGCAGCGTCGGCGTGATCGCGGCGATGGTCAGCTCGGCCGCCGTGCGATCGACTTCGCAGCGGACGTTCTGCAGCCGCCCATCGCGCCAGACGTCGAAATCGACGCGCACCGCACGCGGGCGCACCCGCACCTGGTCGAGCCGCACGGCTTGGGCCTCGACGCCGGCCTGGGCCGCCACTTCCGCGCGGCAAAGGCGGATGGCGTCGGTGCGGTCGGTCTCATCGCCGGCCGAAGCCACGCCTGGAACGAACAGCACCGCGGCTAAGGCCATGCTGGAAAACAGGAAATTCTTCATTGTACCCTCCGGGGAGATCGGGCGACCGGTCGGTATATGATGACCGGTCTAGTTACATCGGTATCACTAGACCGGTCGGCATACAAGTGCTATTTTGCCCCCATGGCGAAAGTTTCATCGGCCCGCGAGGACATGCTCTCCGCCGCCGTCGAGCTGTTCCGGGCGCGCGGCTACGAGGGCGTCGGCGTCGCCGAGCTGTTGCAGAAATCCGGCGCGCCGCGCGGCTCGCTCTATTTCCATTTTCCCGGCGGCAAGGAGCAGATCGGCGCCGAAGTTGTACAGCGCGTCGGCGTCGAAGTGGCGCGCCGCTTCCGCGACCTCGGCCAAACCGACGTCGACATGAACGCCTTCATCGAGCGCGTGTTCAAGACGACGGCCAAGGAATGCAAGGAGCGCGAGTACCAGGCCTCCTGCCCAATGGCTGCGATCGCCGCCGGCGTCAGCAGCGACAATCCGAAGCTGCAGGCCGCCATCCGCGAAGCCTTTGCGTCCTGGGAGCGCGAAATCGCCACAGCCGCCGAAGCGCGCGGCATGACCAAGAAGAACGCCGACATCTTTGCGTCCTCCTTCCTCGCGGCGATGGAAGGCGCCTTCGTCGTCTCCAAGGCGCAAGGCAGTTCCACGGCGCACGTCAATGCATCGCGCGCCATGCAGGCGCTCGCCGCCGCACTGCTGGTGGCCTAGGCGCGCTCGATCAGCGCTGCGTAACAGCCGCGCCGCGCATAATGCGCGTGGATGTAGGCGACGTGCGGGTTGGCGAGGAAGCGCTCGATCAACCGAGCGGCTTCGGCGCCTTCGACCAAATCTGCTTCGACCATCATGTCTTCCGCGTCGAAGCCTCGCAGCGACAGCGTGCGGCGCGCCAGCGCGGGCGGAATGACGCCGACGCGATCGAAGCGCTCTTCGGTTTCACGCACGAAGATCGGCCCCTGTTGGCGATAGGGCGTGTCCGCAGGCTGATGCTCATAATTGACTAGCAGCACGCTTTCGCCGATCTCGGCGTCGTCCAAGGATATCCGGCACGGCGCAGCGGGCTTTTCCGCGACGCGCATGCGCCGCACACCCTTCTCCGCCAGGGCGTCATCCGACAGGAAATGCAGCTCGCGAAACGGTGCGGGATCCAGACCGGTGATGCGATAGCTCATCCCATCTCTCGTGCCGCCGACATAGCCTGCGCCGCGCGCCGGCGCTGGCCGAATTCGGACCTTGTGCTAGCGTAGCCTCATGCGCCTCAACCAAGCGACGGCCGCCGCCAGCGATCTCGACGCGTCGATCGCCTTCTATCGGCTGCTCGGCCTCAAACTCATCGTGAGGAGCCCGCACTATGCGCGCTTCGAGCTGCCCGAGGGCGAGGCGACGTTCTCGCTGCACGTCGCCGAAGGTCCGATCCCGCGCGAGAATGCGCCGCAGCTCTATTTCGAAGTTGCGGACGTCGATGTCGAAGTGCGCCGGCTTAAGAGCGCCGGCGTCGGCTTTGAACGCGAGCCGACGCAACAGCGCTGGCTCTGGTATGAAGCCTGGCTGCGCGATCCCGCCGGCAATGCGATCTGCCTCTATCACGCCGGCGAGAACCGGCGTTACCCGCCCTGGCGCATCGACGAGGCCTCGGACTACGCTTGATCTTCGCGGGCGCCGATCAGCGCGTTTGCAGCACCGAGCTTTGCGGCGCCCGCACTGCCGCTTCGGATTGATTGTAAGCTAGGATGCCCGCCAGCAATTCGAGCACGGTGCCGGAGCGATCCGCCGGCGCGCTGCTGCAATATTCCGGCCCGCGCGGATCGAAACAGAACGCGTTCGCAGGCGCGCCTGCCGAATACCGGCGGCCGCCGTAGCTCACCGTCGCGGCGTATTCGCGCTCGGTCGTGGCATCCGCAGGCACGACGCGAAAAAGCGGCGTCGTCTGCATGGGCGAGCCGGGCGCCGCCATGCGCAGACGCGCTTCGAGCACACCTTCAGGCGGGGGATGCGCAGCATCGCGCCGAATGAGTTCGCCGACATAGTACACCATCGCGTCGAGCGAGCGTAGTTGCAGCGCGAATTGCGTTTCCCCAAGCACGATCGTCACCGGGCACGCGCCGGCCGCGTGCTGGATCGGGCGCGCCCGCGTCACATCGTAGGCGGCGAACGGATAGCATGCGCTGTCCGTCTGTTCGGGCACAGGCGTGCGTCGCGCCCTGTAGGTTCGCTGGGCCAACTCGCGTGCGCTGCGCACGAAGGCGCAGCCGCCGCTTGCATAATTCTCGCCTTCGCAATTGGCGGCGATAGTGCCGGCGTTGTTGGAGAGCACGGTCGGCGGCGCGCCCGAGATCTCCATCTGCTCGACCAGGAGGATGAGCAACAGGTCGCGATTCCAGCCGCTGTCCCAGTAATGCCTGAACACCTGAGTCGAGGTGGGCCGCAGCGCGATGGCGGCGAAGTCGTCGCTGTCGAACGGCTCTACGGCGTACTCGGGCTCGAGCTGGGTTTGCCTATCGACGCCAAGCGCGCCCTCGCCCCATTGCTCACCCAGTTCGCCAAGCGGAAGTCCGCCAAGGCTGAGCGATACTGTGCGCGAATCCGGTACGGAGTTCTGGAATCCCGTCATCGACATGTATTGGCGCGGCTGGCGATTATAGGCGCGCAGGATGTTGAGCAGGATCTGCCCGTTGATCGCCGCGCTGTAGGCCTGGTTGTAGCCGATCGCGTCGTCGGCGATGCGGCGCGTCAGCAGCTCACGCTCGCGCGCGCGATGTGCCTCGGTCGCAGCGCAGGCTGACAGCATCAGCGCGGCGGCGGCGCTCAGCAACTTGGCGGCGAAGCGGACCAGCGTCATCACCCCTCCCAATTCCTCCGCCGCCAGCGCGCACCTCGCGGCGGCGCATGGCAATCGTGCTCGCCCGGCGCGCGAACGCGGTTCGCCTGACCTTGCTTTGGCGCGGCGGACGCGCTTCAAAGCCGCGAATGGAGCATCTGATCGAGGGCTACCGCATCTACCGCGAAAGGCGTTGGCCGGAATTGCGCGCGCTGCACCGGCGGCTGGCGGAGCGGGGACAATCGCCCCGCGTGCTGGTGATTGCGTGCTCGGACAGCCGCGTCGACCCGGCAACCATCTTCAACGCGGGCCCGGGCGAACTCTTTGTCATCCGCAACGTCGCCAACCTCGCCCCGCCGTGCGAAGGCACCGAGGGCTATCACGGGGTCAGCGCCGCCATCGAGTTCGCGGTGCTGCATCTGAAGGTGGAGACGGTCCTCGTGCTCGGGCACGCCCAGTGCGGGGGCGTGGCGGCCGCCCTCAGCGATCGCCCGCGCGATCCGGCATCCTTCCTCGATCGCTGGATTGGCCTGCTGGACCCCGCCAAGAGCCGCATTGCGGGCCAATCCGGCGATCCGCAGTCGGCGCTGGAGCATGAATCAATCCGTGTCACGCTGGAAAACCTGGGCACCTTTCCGTTCGTGCGCCAAGCCATCGCCGAACGCGGCCTACAGCTGGTGGGCGCTCGCTACGGGGTGGCCGACGGCAGTCTGGAGCTGCTCGATCCTCAGACTGGGGCGTTCAACCCGATAGTTTGACGTCTTTTCATCACGTTCCGCGGCGATCTGCGGTGTTGTCCCGAAATGTTCCATGCTATGGCCTGGAAGCCGCATGACAGGCCTGGGCTGGGACGCAGGGAGTCGGCATTGGCGGACGTTCTCATAGTCTGTGTCCGCGAGGACGAGCCGCAGGCCAAAGTGCTTGCGGAAATGTTCGAAGCGGCGGGATTTTCAATCGGCGGTGCGCCGTCGAGCGATGCGGCGCTGCGCTCCAGCGGCGCCGGTCTCGTCGTCTGGTCGCAAGCTTCCATCCGCTCGCGTCCCTTCCTCGACGCGGCCCAGCGCGTCATCAATGCGCGCAAGGCGATCGTGGCCAGCTTGATCGAGCCGCCGCCGCCGTCGAGCATCGGCGACTCTCCGGTGTTCGATCTCTCGCACTGGGAGGGCGACCCGGACGATCCCTCGCTAGACCCGCTGTTTTTCGCCGTCGACCGCATGGTCAACGCCGCGCGCACGGCGGTCGGCGATGCTGGCCCAGAAGAAGCTTACGCGCCGCCTGCGCCCCGACAGCGAACCGCACCGCCGCCGCCGCCTGCTCCGCAGCCGACCTATGCGCGCACGCCGCCGCCCGCGCCGTCAGCCGATCCCCTCGGCAACGAAGCTGAGCATTGGCGCTCCATCCGCGACAGCCGCGACCCGACAGACTTCATGGATTATCTTGCCCGGTACGGGCCGCAGGGTGCGTTTGCCGAGGTCGCCGAGCTTCGGCTGAAACAGCTGACGGCGCGCGGCGACGCCCGTCCCCCGCAGCCGCCGGTTCCACCGCCCTCCTCGCCGCGGCTGCAGGTTCGCTTGGACCCTCCGCCATCACGACGCGCTGAAGCGCCGCCCCCGCCGCGCCGCATCGATCCACCGCCACCGCGGCGCATGGACTCTCCGCGCCGGTTCGAGCGCAGTTATGAGCGCGCCGATCTGCGCGAGCCGCCGCGCGAAGGCGGCGGCTCGATGCGCACCATCATCGTGATCGCGTTGCTTGGCGGCGGGGCGCTCGCGGGCGGCCTCTATTTTGGCGGCGGTATGCCGAGCTTCGGCTCCGCGCCGCCCGCGCAGGAAGAGGTGGTCGACAACACGCTGCCGCCTCCCGCTTCGTACGAGTTCGAGGAATCGAGCCCTGAAGAAATAGCCGGCGTGCCCCTCTCCGATACCACGGCGCCCGCCCAGCCGTCGCAGCGCATCGAGCTGGCTGCGCGCACAGAACCGCAGCGGCCTGCCGCGACGCAGCGCGAACCGGAGCGCGATCCGCCAGCGCCCACCACCTCCCGGAGCAGCAACAACGGCCAAGGCGGGCCCGTCTCGCTCCGGCCCGGCGAGGCCACGCCGCCGCGCACCAACACGGCCCCGGTCAATCCGCCTCCCACCCAACCCGCGACGACGCAGCCCGCCGCGACGACGGTCCCGGCCACCCAGCCGACCACGCGGCCCGCGACGCCGCCGCCTGCTGCAACGGTGGTGTGGACGCAGCGTCCCTCGGCCCGCCGCATCAGCGAGCTTTATCCTTCTCGGGCCCTGCGCGAGGGGGTGGGCGGTCGCGTCGAGCTGAGCTGCAGCGTGCGCTCCAACCAGACGCTCGCCTGCAGCGTCGCCAGTGAGTCGCCTGCGGGGCTCGGCTTCGGTCAGGCCGCGCTCAGCGCGTCGGGCTCCTATCGGGCGCGGCCGACTCTATCCGACGGCTCGAACTCAACCGGCGCACCGGCGCGCATCGTCGTGCAATTCCAGGCGCCTTCGGAATGATGCTGACGCTCCTGAAGGCAAAGCTGCATCGCGCCCGCGTGACGCAGTGCGACCTCCACTACGAAGGTTCGATTTCGATCGATGCCGAGCTCTTGGAGCGCTCCGGCATCCTGCCGCATGAGCAAGTGGACGTGCTCAACATCAACAACGGCGCCCGCTTCACCACCTATGCGATCGAAGCGCCGCGCGGTTCGCGCACGTTCGGCATCAACGGCGCGGCGGCGCGCTTGGCGCAGATTGGCGACCCCATCATCGTGATCGCCTATTGTCAGATGCCGGCGGAAGAAGCGCGCAACTACGCCCCGACAGTGGTTGTGCTGAATGAGCACAACGAGGTGATCCCGCACGGCTAGTGTGCGCCACGGAATTGCCGCTGCGGTTCGCCGCGATTTAATGTGCGCCTGTGAATAACCAGCATAAGCTGGTTTCGTCGTCGGCTTAGACGCGCCGATGACGCAAACGACGTTGCTCTTGCCTCTCCCAGGAGCTCGCCCATGTCACAGAGATCGCCAGCCAGTTTGCTGCGCCGTTATTGGATTTTTGCCGGCGCGGCGTTCGTGCTGGCAGCCCTCACAGTCATTGGCCAATGGGCCTTCGGCGGGTGAAATAGCCGTACAAAACCGGCAAGCGCGGGCAGCGCATCGCCCGCTACCGGATCGCCGCTTGCCGCGCACCGAGCAAAGTTCTACGGCTAATGCGCTGCGGGGCGGTGAACCATGCCAGCCTATGAGGTGCAGATACGCCGGGAGTCCCTTGGTTCAGGGGCGCCGCGAATTGAGACTGTCTGCGCATTGGCCGAAGACGAACACGCGGTGCTGACACTGGTCAGGACAGCGCTCCGGCTCGAGGATGAGCAGGTCGACGTTGTGCGAACGCTTCCTGACGATGAAGCGCAGAGGCTCGGCCTCAAGCCTTTCCAGGTGAAGCGCAAGGCGTGACCGCCCAACCCGGCTTCAGCGCCTCACCTGCCGCGGTCATATCTCGTGGAAAGAATCGTCGTGCTGTGCGCCGCCTGAGCGGGAAACGCGCGCGATAAAGCGCCCAGCGCGCGTCACCACCACCACGTCGTGATGGCCGAGCAAAGCGCGGGCATACTGAATGGCTCTTTCGTCGCTGCCGAACGTCGCGCATTCTTCGCCGGTCGAGAGCTCGTCCGCGCTGCGAAAGCTGAAATGGTACTTCGCCATGCGCGGCCCCATGCCCTTCCCCGGGATGGAAACGCACGGCGCAATCGACGGGCGCGAAGCCGCTAGTGCGTCAGTCGCAGCTGGCCGATGCCGCTACCGATCGCCTCGAACGCGGCGGAAAGCTCCTGGGCGCTGTCGGCGCGATAAAAGTGGCTGGGACTGGTGGCGCAGTCCCGCATGAGGTTGACGGTTGTCGCATCCGTCTCGCGGAAGATGACGGTGTAGATCTCGATGCCGGCGTTCTTGATATTCGTGCAAAGCGCCCGCTGGCGGCCGTTCACGTACTGCACGTACTGATTGGACGAGGTGATGTTGCGCCGATACTGCGGCGGCAGCACGCCGTGCAGCACGCCGAACAGGAGTTGCGTCAGCGCGTTGCCGCTCGCCAAATTGGTCCAGAAGCCGAGATAATTATAGGCCGAGAAGTCCGTGCCCATCACGGCGTCACTGCCGACATTGGTGTTCTCGCCGTCGGACATGAGCACGATCACCTTGCGCGCGTCGCCGTAAGGGGCGCCTTCGCTGAACGGCGCGCTCGGCGACAGCACGCGCCAGCCCCAGGCCAAGCCTTCGGCCTGATTGGTGCCGCCGCCCTGCCAGTGCCGCATCGCCGCAATGTTGGACTGGATAACGCTATCGTTGGAGGTCAGCGGCACGACTGGCGTCGGGCAGCCGCGGTTCGGACCGCGCGTATCGGGCGGCGACGTGTCGATCGACGCCGACGTTCCGCGGTACTTGAACACGTTGAAGAAGCGCGCCTCGCGCTGTTGCTGGGCGGTGGTGCTCAGTCCGTCTGACGTGCTCATGGTCGCCGGACCGCCGATGTCGCCCGGAGTATCGGCGAGGTAGGATTGGTTGTTGTTGCGATAATTGGGCTGACTGTAGGTGTTGCTGCTGGCTTGTCCGGCCGTTCCCCCGGTCTCCAGCCAAAAGAACGGCACGAACATGGTCGCCGGATTGCTCGGATTCGGCGCGGCGTCGGTGATGTCGTACGGCTCGGGCCGCGCTTCGACGCAGCCCTTCCAGCTCTCGTTCGAAATGAGATCAAACAGCGTGAAATAGTTGACGCCGTCCTCCGGCGTGAAGGCGTGGCAACGCAATCCGCTCAGCGTTCTCCTCCAGGTGATCCGATAGGGACCGGGATAGCCGCTGGGCGCCGCAGGAAGATTGCTGGTGCAGCCGTTGGTGCCGACGGAGGAAGCGTAGGCGATCATGCGATCTTCGAGGATCTCACCATTCATCGGCGCATTGCCGGCGGTGTCCATCCACGCCAGATGCGACTCGGCGTTGCCGATGTTCACTTGCGCCACGAAAGGCACCAGCGCCACGCGCACTTCATCGCCTTCGAGCGCCAGCAAATCCGCGGCTAGGTCGGACGCCGCGTTGCGCAGAGCCTGCATGTCGTTGGCCATCGAGCCGGTATTGTCGAGTACGAGCGCGACTTCGATCGGCGGGCTGGCGCCGCCTTGGGCCACTGCGTGGACGCGCAGTATCCAATCTTCGTTCCGCACGATGCGCGCGAGGCTGACAGGCATCGGCAGCGAGGCGTCCACTTGATGGCCGCCGTCCTCGAGTTCGCGCACGGTAAAAATGGCGTGCTCAGTGGGACCTCCCATCTCGGCGTCGAAGAAGGCGCGCGCCGCAGCCGTGCGCTCCGCCAGCGTGCGGTTGGCGCTGCGCTCGGCCACCAGCGCCGCGCCGTCGGCAGCGTTCTGCATTTGGTTGCGCAACGCTTGTGCGCGCGTGAAATCGACGGTGATGCCGATGAGGCCAAGCAGAACCGCGCCCATCAACGCCCACATCATGGCGACGTTGCCAGCTTGATTGGCTTCAAAACCCCGCATTGAGCGAGTGTTCGTCCGGATCGTCATAGGCTCGCCTGCACGCGCTTCGAGCGAGTCCCTTACGCCTTGGCAATTAAATTTCCGGCCAGCGCGAAGGGTAAAGGACTCGTTGCTTCCTGCGCCCTGTGCGCGCGTCGGCCGACCGGCGCCCCACGATTGGCGGCCTTTCTCGACGCTCGGTGGCCGTCGGCATCCTTTCAACAACGTTGGGCGCCCCGGTTCGATTTGACTTGCAAATCCTACCGCATGCTATTAAAGTGATATCACTTTGATGCCATAGGGAGGCGTTGTCATGGCCGGTCAGGCCCTCAACCACACTGAAGAACGTAAGGCCCGCACCTCGAATGGCGGCCTCATCCTGCTCCTCCTGCTGGCCATTATCGTCGGCGCGAGTTGGGGGCTGATCGACGCGATCTCGGCCGCGGAAGCCGGTCGCGAGGCAGGCGCTCAGATTGTTCTTTATGTCGTCCTCCTGACCGCCGCGAGCATCTCCGCCGCCGGCTTCTACACCCTCCAACCGAACGAGGCCGCGGCCATCACCCTCTTCGGCAATTACAAGGGCACCGACCGCACGCCCGGCCTGCGCTGGGTGATCCCCTGGTACGCCCGTAAGAAGATCTCCCTGCGCGTGCGCAATGTCACCGGCGAGCGGCTCAAGGTGAACGACCGGCGCGGCAACCCGATCGAGATCGCCGCCGTCGTCGTCTGGCGCGTCACCGACACCGCGCGCGCCCTCTTCGACGTCGACGCCTACCAGACCTTCGTCGACATCCAGATCGAAACCGCCGTGCGCGAGATCGCTTCGCACTTCGCCTACGATCACGCCGAACACGAAGAGCCGACATTGCGCGGCGACGCCGATCAGGTTTCGGCGCTTCTGAAAGAGAAACTGCAGGAGCGCGTCTCGGTCGCGGGCGTCATCGTCGACGAAACCAAGCTCAGCCACCTCGCTTACGCGCCGGAGATCGCCAACGCCATGCTGCGCCGCCAGCAAGCCGAAGCCGTGCTGGCCGCGCGCCAGAAGATAGTGCAAGGCGCCGTCGAGATGGTCGAGCACGCGCTGCAGCAGCTCTCCGAGCGCGACGTGGTGAAGCTCGACGACGAGCGCCGCGCCGCCATGGTCTCGAATCTGCTGGTCGTGCTGTGCGGCGACCGCGACGCCCAGCCCGTGCTGAACACCGGCTCGCTCTATCAATAGCGGAACAGTGGCCTCGGAACGCAAAGCCTTCGCCCTGCGGCTCGATCCCGCGCTCTATGACACCGTCGCACGCCTGGCCAACGCCGACCTGCGCAGCGTCAATGCGGAGATCGAATGCCTCCTGCGCGAAGCCATCAAGGCGCGCGGCGTGCGCGTGGAAAAGAAGGACGAGAACGAGGGGGAAAGCTGATGTCAGTCACAAACAAATCCATCGTCTTCCTGCTGCTCACGTTTGCGGTCAGCTGGGGCATAGCGATCGGCGGCTGGGCGCTCGGCGGGCACCAAACGCCGCTGGGCGCCTTCGCATCGCTATTCGGCATGATGACGGGGCCCGCCATCGCGGCGCTGGTGTGCGCCTTCGCGTTCGAGAAGGGCCGCCGCATCGAGGCGCTCGGGCTTCGCTTCAAACCGAATTGGTGGTGGCTGTTCGCCTATCTCATCGCAGTCGCCCTCTGCGCCGCTTCCGTCGGCGTCACGGTGCTGCTCTCCGACCGCACGCTCGGCGATTTGCAGGCCAATCTGCTGCAGGTGGCCCAGCAAGCAGGGCAGGACGTCAGCCAGGTGCCCGACCTGCCTTTGGTCCCGATCATCCTGTTCCAGGCGCTGGTGATGGGCGCCGCCATCAACTCCGTCTTGCTCACGTTCACCGAGGAGCTCGGCTGGCGTGGCTATCTGCACGGCCTGTGGCGTCCGTCCGGCTTCTGGCGCACGTCGCTTGCGACCGGCGCGATCTGGGGCGTCTGGCACGCGCCTGCGATCTATCTCTTCGGCCACAACTACCCGACCGAGCGCGCGCTCGGCGTCGCCATCTTCGTGATCTGGTGCACGCTGCTCTCGCCCGTCATGACGCTCGTGCGCGATCGGGCTGGCTCCGTCTGGGCCGCGGGCATCCTGCACGGCACGATCAACGCCGTCGCCGGGGTCAGCATCTTGTGGCTGTCGAGCCAAGACTTTCCCTGGAACGGCCTTCTCGGCATCGGCGGCTACGTCGTGCTGGCGATAGCCGTTGTGGTCGTGTTTCTGATCCAACGCGGCGCAAGAAAATCGCAAACCGCAGCAGCGTGAGGAGCTGCAACGATGCAAAAACGCGCCATCGCGCCGAACCGCGACATCGCCTTCGCCGAAGCGTGCGAAGTCTCCGGCTTCTCGCGCTTGCTCTTCATCAGCGGCCAGGTCCCGGCAGACGAAAACCAGCGCGTGCCGCCGGACTATCCCAGCCAGTACCGCCTCGCCTGGGCCAACGTGGAACGCCAGCTCAAAGCCGCCGGCATGAGCTTCGACAATCTGGTCAAGGCGACGATCTTCCTATCCGACCGCGCGCTCATTGCGCAGAGCAAGGGCCTGCGCGCCTCGATCCTGGGCGAACGGACGCCAGCGATCACCATCGTGCTGACCGGCATCTATGACGAGAAGTGGCTGCTGGAGATCGAGGCGGTGGCGGCGGCTTGAAGAGGCCTAGTCCCGACGATAAGTTGGTATGCCATCATGTCACTGCTGATCCGCGACCTGGATGACGCCGTGTACGACGAGCTGTGCGCGCGGGCGGAGAGACATGGCCGCTCAGTCGAAGAAGAGGCGCACGCCATCTTGGCGAACGCCCTTGGGGATGGCGTCCCGTCGCTCCGGACCAAGCCTGCGAGCCAGGAACCGGAAGAAGAGACTGAATGATCCAGCGCGGACCCAGAGCTGAATTGGCGCTCTTGCGCGGTCCGCCCGCCTCGCCTAAGCACGCCTGATCCCCTGAAAGGATCGATTCCAAGCCGCCGAACGCGGGGCGAACGCACGCATGCCGAAACGAACCGACATTTCCTCGATCCTGATCATAGGCGCGGGGCCGATCATCATCGGCCAGGCGTGCGAGTTCGATTATTCCGGCGTGCAGGCGGTGAAGGCGCTGAAGGCCGAGGGCTATCGCGTCATTCTGGTCAACTCGAACCCCGCCACGATCATGACCGATCCGGGATTGGCGGACGCAACCTATGTCGAGCCGATCACGCCGGAGATTGTCGAGAAGATCATCGAAGTCGAGAGGCCCGACGCGCTGCTGCCGACGATGGGCGGCCAAACCGCGCTGAATTGTGCGCTGACGCTGGATCGCTCCGGCGTGCTGAAAAAGCACGGCGTCGAGATGATCGGCGCGAAGGCCGATGTGATAGAGAAAGCCGAACACCGTCAGAAATTCCGCGACGCGATGGACTCTATCGGCCTAGAAAGCCCGCGCTCGCGTCTGTGCAATACGATGGATCAAGCGCTCGCCGCGCTCGACCATGTGCAGCTGCCCTCGATCATCCGCCCTTCCCTGACCCTGGGTGGCCTGGGCGGCGGCGTTGCCTACAATCTCGAAGAGTTCAAGGAGATCGTCGAACGCGGCCTCGCGGCTTCCCCGATCACCGAAGTGCTGGTCGAAGAATCCATCATCGGTTGGAAAGAGTACGAGATGGAGGTCGTCCGCGACAAAGCGGACAACTGCATCATCATCTGCTCGATCGAGAACATCGATCCGATGGGCGTGCACACGGGCGACTCCATCACGGTCGCGCCGGCGCTGACGCTCACCGACCGCGAATATCAGATCATGCGCAATGCGAGCATTGCGGTGCTGCGCGAGATCGGCGTCGAGACCGGCGGCTCCAACGTGCAGTTCGCGGTCAATCCGCAGACCGGGCGCATGGTGGTGATCGAGATGAATCCGCGCGTTTCGCGGAGCTCGGCGCTGGCCTCGAAGGCGACAGGCTTCCCCATCGCCAAAGTCGCCGCGAAACTCGCGGTCGGCTACACGCTGGACGAGATCGCCAACGACATCACGGGCGGCGCGACCCCCGCAAGCTTCGAGCAAACGATCGATTACGTCGTCACCAAGATCCCGCGCTTCGCCTTCGAGCGCTTCCCCGGCTCCGACACCACGCTCACCACCTCGATGAAGAGCGTCGGCGAAGCGATGGCGATCGGCCGCACCTTCCAAGAATCGCTGCAGAAGGCGCTGCGCTCGCTCGATACTGGGCTCACCGGCCTCGACGAAATCGCCATCGAAGGCGCGCTCGATGAAGACTCGGGCCGTGCCGCGGTGCGCGCGCGGCTGGTGACGCCGAAAGCGGATCGTTTGCTCGTTGCGGCGGAGGCGCTGCGCCGCGGGCTGACGGTCGAAGAGATTTGCGCCGCGGCGCATTACGATCCGTGGTTCGTGCGTCAGCTTGCGGAAATCATCGAAACCGAAGCGCACGTGCGCGCGAACGGCCTGCCGAAGGACGCCGCGGCGTTCCGCGCGCTCAAGGCGCAAGGTTTTTCAGATGCGCGCCTTGCGAAACTCACCGGCCAGCGCGAACGCGACGTGCGCGCGGCGCGGCGCAAGCTCGGCGTGCGCCCCCAATACAAGCGCATCGACAGCTGCGCCGCCGAATTCCGCGCGACGACGCCGTATATGTATTCGACGTACGAATTTCCCGCCTACGGCCAAACGCAAGCCGATTGCGAAGCCGATCCCTCCGACCGCAAGAAGATCATCATCCTCGGCGGCGGCCCCAACCGTATCGGCCAGGGCATCGAATTCGATTATTGCTGCTGCCATGCCGCGTTCGCCTGCGCCGAGATCGGCGTCGAGTCGATCATGGTCAATTGCAATCCCGAAACCGTATCGACCGACTACGACACCTCGGACCGGCTCTATTTCGAGCCGCTCACGACCGAGGACGTGCTCGCAATCCTCGAAACCGAAAAGCAGCGCGGCGACGTCATGGGCCTCATCGTGCAGTTCGGCGGGCAGACGCCGCTGAAGCTCGCGCAGCCGCTCGCCGATGAAGGCGCGCCGATCCTCGGCACGAGCGTCGACGCCATCGATCTCGCCGAAGACCGCGACCGCTTCCAGGCGCTGTTGCGCAAGATCGGCCTGAAGCAGCCCGACAACACGATCGCCGGATCCCTCGACGCCGCGCGCGCGAGCGCCGCAAAGATCGGCTACCCCGTCATGCTGCGCCCGTCCTATGTGCTAGGCGGACTCGCCATGCGCATTGTGCACACGGAAGAAGAGCTGAACGAGTATGTGAGCCAGCTCTCGCGTGCGCTGGGCGGGCCTTCGGAGCTCGTGGTGTCCGAGAAACGCCCGCTGCTGGTCGATCGCTATCTGCGCGACGCGATTGAAGTCGATGTCGACGCCATCTGCGATGGCGAAGACGTGTTCGTCGCCGGCGTGATGGAGCACATCGAGGAAGCCGGCGTGCACTCAGGCGACAGCGCCTGCGCGCTCCCGCCCTACTCGCTGTCGAAGAAGACCGTCGCCGAGATCGAGGCGCAAACCAAGAAGCTCGCCAGCGCGCTCGACGTGCGCGGCCTCATCAATATCCAGTTCGCCATCAAGGACGGCGACATCTACATCCTGGAAGCCAACCCGCGCGCCTCGCGCACGGCCCCGTTCGTCGCCAAAGCCATCAACCGCCCGATCGCCGCCGCCGCCGCCAAGGTGATGGCCGGCGTCAGTCTCAAAGAGCTGAAGCTCGACCGTCCATCGAAGGACCACGTGGCGGTCAAAGAAGCCGTGTTCCCGTTCGCCCGCTTCCCAGGCGTCGATCCTGTGCTGGGTCCGGAGATGCGCTCCACCGGCGAAGTGATGGGCATCGACCGCAACTTCGAGGCCGCCTTCGCCAAGAGCCAGATCGCCTCCGGCATCCTCCTGCCGATCGAAGGCTGCTGCTTCATCTCGGTGAAGAACGCCGACAAGGCCGCGCTCGTCCCGGTCGCGCGCGACCTGATCGCGCTCGGCTTCCGCCTCATCGCCACCGGCGGCACCGCTGATTACCTCAAAGCGCAGGGTATCCCTGTTGAGCGGGTCAACAAGGTGGCCGAGGGCCGCCCCCACATCGTCGACGCCATGAAGAACGGCGAGGTCCAGCTCGTTTTCAACACGACAGAGGGCGCCCAGTCCTACCGGGACAGCTACTCGATCCGCCGGACCGCGCTCACCCAGAATATTCCCTATTACACGACCGTCTCGGGCGCTCGGGCCGCGATTCAGGCCATTCGTCGCCTGAAGGCGGGCGCGCCCCTAGGCGTGCGGGCGCTTCAAGCCTATGCTTGACGGATAGCGGAAGCGGGTACACCTTTTCCTTTCCGAAAGACGGACTCTTACACACCCCCATGGAAAAAATACCAATGACCGCCGAGGGTTATCAGGCCCTCGACGCAGAACTTAAGCGTCTCAAGACCGAGGAGCGTCCGGCCGTGATTCAGGCGATCGCCGAGGCGCGCACGCACGGCGACCTCTCGGAGAACGCCGAATACCATGCGGCCAAAGAGCGCCAGGCCTTCATCGAAACCCGCCTCGCCGAGATCGAGGACAAGATCGCCCGCGCCCAGGTGATCGACGTCTCCAAGCTCTCGGGCAAGCAGGTCAAGTTCGGCGCCACCGTCACCCTGGTGGACGAGGACACGGGGGGCAAGGCCAAGTACAAGATCGTCGGCGAGGACGAGTCCGATGTGAGGGCCGGCAAGATCTCGATTACCTCCCCGATCGCGCGCGCGCTGATCGGCAAGGAGGAAGGCGACGTGGTCGAAGTCATGGCCCCTGGCGGCGCCAAGTCCTACGAGATCGTCAAGGTGAAGTACCTCTGATGGAACACCCCCGGATCACCATGACCCCGGGCGTGATGGGCGGGAAGCCGTGCATCAAGGGCACGCGCATCACCGTCGAAGCCCTGATCGACCACCTTTCGGCGGGGGAAACGGTGGATGAACTCTTGGACGGGTACCCGGGCATCACTGAGGAAGATGTGCGCGCGGCGCTTGCCTACGCCGCTGATCACCTGCGCACGAACGGATTCGTCGCGGTGTGAGTGCGCGCGTCCTCGTCGATCAGTGCGTGAGCCGACGCATGGTCGATGCGGCGCTCCGGGCTCTCGCGGACGTGGTGTATGTGCGGGATGTGGCGAACGGAGCGCCCGATGCTGACGTGCTCGAGCTCGCGCGGACCGAGCAGCGTATCCTTATCACGGAAGACTATGATTTCGGCGAATTGATCTTCGGCGAGAAGCGGCCGCCTCCCCCGGGCATCATACACCTTGCACTCGATGGCATGACGAAGAACCAGCGCGACGCCAAATTCGCCGCGGAGATCGACGAACTACGCCTTGCTCCCGGCTGCTTCGTTGTGTTCTCGCGCCGGCGACCCCGCGTCAGAGCGCTCCCTTGAGAAGCGTAGGCTATCAGCCCGCGGAGGCGATCCAGGTCTGGGCTGTCAGCGACGGGCGCGCCGGCATCGAGAACCAGGCGCTCGGCCTTGCCGAAGCCATCGGCCGGCGCGCGCCGATCAAGCTCACGGTCAAGCGCGTCGCGCTGCGCACGCCCTGGTCCTGGCTGCCGCCCGGCTTCGTGCCGGCGCCGCGGCAAGCGCTGTCCGTCGGCTCCGATCCCATTGAGCCGCCCTGGCCGGACATCTTCATCGGCTGCGGCCGCGCGTCCGTCCCGTTCGCCCTCGGCCTGCGCGACTGGTCCAAGCACCGAACCTTCGTCGTGCAGTTGCAGGACCCGCGCGTGAACCCGCGTGAGTTCGACGTCGTCATCCCGCCCATCCATGACGGGCTCGAGGGCCAGAACGTGCTGCCAATCGTCGGCGCCTGCCATCGCGTGACGCCGCAAAAGCTCGATGAAGCCGTGCTCGATTTTCCCACGCCCTTGGAAGACCTGCCCTCGCCGCGCTTCGCCGTGCTGATCGGCGGCAAGTCCAAGCGCAACGACATCTCCGCTCGCCGCGCCCGCGAAATCTCCGACACGCTGGCGACCGTGCAGCGGCAAACCGGCGGCACGCTGATGGCCACGCTCTCGCGCCGCACTGGCGCCGCCGCGCGCCTGCAATTCCGCACCTGGCTCGCGCCGCACTGCGCCGTCTTCTACGAAGGCGAAGGCCCCAATCCCTACTTCGCCATGCTCGGCGCCGCCGACCACATCTTCGTCACCGCCGACAGCGTCAACATGGCCACGGAAGCCGCCGCCACGGCAAAGCCCATCCACGTGCTCGATGTCGACGGCAAGGCCGGCAAGCTCGCGCGTTTCCACCAGAGTCTGGCGCGCCGCGGCTGCGCGCGCCGTTGGGCCGGCGTGCTGGAGACCTGGACCTATCCGCCGCTGCTGGAAACCGAGCGCGTCGCCGCCGCCGTGCTCACCGCCTGGGCCGCGCGCGCGAAGACGCGCTAGTTTCGCACCGCGCCGTCTTTGCCGCAGCCGATATCGTCGAGCCGCCGCTGCAGCGTGAGCCGGTCGAGGCCCTCAAACGGCAAGGCGACGAACACCGTGATGCGGTTGCTCAAGCGCCCGTAGGCGTCCGCAAACGCCGCCGCGATCTCCGCGTCGGAGCCGCGCACCGCCGCCGGATCGGGCACGCCCCAATGCGCGCTCATCGGCTGGCCGGGCCACACCGGGCAGACTTCGCCCGCGGCGTTGTCGCAGACCGTGAACACGAAATCGAGCGCCGGCGCGCCCGGCGCGGCGAACTCGTCCCAGCTCTTCGAGCGAAACCCATCGGTCCTGTAGTTGAACCGCTGCAACAGCCGCAGCGCGTGCGGATGCACTTCGCCCTTCGGCTGCGAGCCCGCGGAAAAAGCGTTGAACTTGCCCGCGCCGAAGCGCGAGAGGATCGCCTCGGCCATGATCGAGCGCGCCGAATTGCCGGTGCACAGGAAGAGCACGTTATACGCGCGACGCGCGGCGTGGGCGGTCATACCACGCTCTCCAGCGCGCGCGGCGCGCAGCACGGCGCAGGCTTGCTCGCCGCGTGCGATTCGGGCGCAGCGGCTTCAACGCCGCCGCCATAGGTCGTGCTTTCACCCGTGGTGAGGAACGTCTCCCACGCCACGCCTTGCGGATCGCTGATCCAGGTCTTCTCCGACTTGGCGTAGCAGCACGTCGTGTTGCCTTCCTCGAAGGTCGGGCCGTCAGCCTGTTTCAGGCGTGCGTAGACCTCCTGCAGCTCCTCGGCGTCCTCCACTTGGATGCCCAGATGCCGCACGCCGCCGCCGTCCTGGCGCGCCGAGATGGCGAAGTTCACGCGCGGATCTTCGAGCATCCACTTGGCGTAGTCGCCTTTCACCACGCTCGGCTCGGCGGCGAACAGCGCCGAATAGAACTGGATCGACCGATCGAGATCGTTCACGCCGACGTGCACATGCAGACGCTTCATCGCTCTTCTCCTTTGTCACACCACCAGCACCGGCGCGAAACCACCGCCGGGCGTCCTGAAATTCGTTGTCTGTCCTTGATAGACGCGCGCGGCCGTGAGCAGCGGCCGCCCTTCGTACGTGTAAAGGCGTACATCGACCTTGCACGCCCGCCTCTCCTCGCCGACGCGCACGATGCGTTCGCTCGGTTCGGCGCGCTCCTGGGCGATGTAGCCACCGCGGCGAATGCAGTCCCACACGCCCTTCGTCAGCTTGTCGCCGCGATAGACGCCCTTGCCGCCGTACCCTGCGACCGGCTTGAAGAAGTAGCGCCGACGCTCCGCCCACAGCGCGTCAGCATTGTCGGCCGTGACTTCGCGCGTTCGCGGCAGCTGCTGTAATTGCGCAACCTGCTCGGAGGGCAGGCCCAACGAGACGAGCCGGCCGCTGTCGGAGAGAAGCGCGAGGTTGCGCTTGTCGGCGTAGAGCGCGTGCGCGTGCGGATTGGGCGTCACGACGACGGCGCCCGCCCGATACGCCTCGCGCAACGGGGCGTGCGCGGCTTCGTTCAAAGTGAAATCGACGAGGCGATTATAGACGAGATCGATCGCCTTCTGGCCGTGCCACAGCACGCCTGACTCGTAGCTGAGTTCGCGCGCATCGGCGATCACCACATCGAAGCCGGCGTTCTCCAGCAGCGCCTGCGCCAGCACGAACTCCGGATAGAGATATTGCTGCATCGGCGCGCCATCGACGATGGCGATGCGCGCCGGCCGGCCCTTCCCCCGCTGACGCCGCCACTCGCTCTCGAACATGTCGACCACGGCCGCGTCGAACTCTTCCGACAGCGAGGGCGCGACCGTTCCGCAGCAGACGCGCTGCGCACGCGCAAGAAACGCGTTCAGGAAGGCGCCGCCTGCATTGGTGTTGATCTCGATGAGCTTCGGCCCCTCATCCGTCAGGTGAAAGTCGTAGCCCATGAAGGCGCCTGCTGGCCCAAAGTCCCGCTGCGCGATCTGCGGCGCCCCCGCCAGCACCGCATCGCGGAACTCAGGCAGCCGCACAGCGGCTTCAACGGCGCGCACGACCTCCAGCATCGCGTCCGAATCGCCCTTGGGCAGAAACACCGGCGCGCTCGCCATGAGATGCGGCCGCGTCGCGATCAGATCGGCGACGAACTCGGGATCGCCTACAGCCCGCGTCAGCGACTGCGCCAGCGACGGCTGATCCAGCGAGACGCAGAAGCAGCTCTCGTTGAGCGTCTGTGCGAGCGCCCTGCTCACGCCGCGCTCCGCTTCGACTTCGGCTTCGGCGCGCACGCGGCGCCGCCACAGCAATTTTCGCTGAGAAAGCCGACGAGCTTGTTCATGGCGCCAAAGTCGGCGGCGTAGATCAGCGAACGGCTCTCGCGCCGCTGCGTGATGAGGCCGGTGCGCGTCAGGTGCGCGAGATGAAACGACAGCGAGGAGGCTGGCATGTCGAGCGCGTCCGCAATCGCGCCTGCCGCGCGCCCGTCCGGCCCCGCCTGCACCAGCAGCCGGAAGATGGCGAGCCGATGCTCGTTGGCGAGCGCGCTCAGCGCGGCGATGACCTCGTCCTTCCTCATTTCGATCTTTCCAGTATCATCGAATTATTGGCTTGGCAAGGCCCTTTCTTGGGGTTTCAAAATGCCTCGGTTGCGGCGCCGCGTCGCTGGATTCCGCCGTATTGCCGCCCTGGCCGACGCACTCACTTCCCCGGCTGGGTGGGGCGTTGTGGCGAGGGAAACATGACAAGCCCCGCGTGCGAGCTGCCGCGCTATGCGCGTCCGTTGCAGCCCTGGAATCCGAAACGCTGGTATTACGACACGATGCGCGGCCTGCTGCGCTCGATCGGGCGCGCCTCCGACGGCGTCTCCATCGGCGAGCGCTACGGCTACGATTCCGGCGTGATGCTCGAATACGTCTATCGCAACACGGCGAGCGGGAAAGGCTGGTTCGGCCGCGCCGTCGACCGCGCCTTCCTCAGCGCGCCCGGCTGGCGCGGCATCCGCGAACGCGGCGACATTATGCGCCACACGCTGCGGCGCGAGATCGACGCCATCGCCGCGCGCGACGGAGGTGTGCGTCTCCTGGACGTCGCCTGCGGCGGCGGACGTTACGTGCTCGAAGCGCTGGCGCTCGAAGGCGCGCCTGTCGAAAGCGCCCTCTTGCGCGACTATCGCCGCGAAAACATCGAGAGTGCCGAAGCGTTGGCGCGCCAGCTTGGCGTCGTCGCGCGCTTCGGCCAGGCGGACGCCTTTAGCGACGAGGATCTGGCGCGCGTGACGCCGGAGCCGAACCTCATCGTCGTCTCGGGCCTGCACGAGATCATCGCTGACGACGCGCTAGTCGCGCGCCACTTCCACCAGCTCGCGCGCATCGCCGAACGGCCGGCGACCTTGGTGTTCACGATTCAGCCGCGCCACCCGCAGATCGAGTTCATCGCCCGCGTGTTGAAATCGCACACCGGCGATCTCTGGGTCATGCGCCTTCGGCCCTGGGAAAAGACCCGCGCCTGGGCCGAAGCCGCCGGCTTCAAGATTCGCTCCATCGCCATGGACCGCCAGAACATCTTCGGCGTGATCGTGGCCGATTTGGCGTGAGGGCGAAGGTCGTCGGAGCAGGCGCCGTTTGTTCAATTGGAGGGGCGCCTATCGATGGCGCCCCGCGAGCTAAGCCCCTGAAAACACAGCGCCTTGCACCATCGAAGAGCGATTCAATCAGACGGAGACGCAGCGGGGTTAGAATGCTGCGCATGACCGACATCGCCGCACGCAACACCGAACCGCTCTGGGCCCGCGCCCGCGCCAGCTTTGCGCGCGCCGTCGCGGCGATCGGCGACGCTGCGTCCATCGCCATGCTGACGGCGCTGCCGAAGAAGCTGCGCCGCCAGATCATCGCCTGGCTCTGCCCGCTCGAACACGCCGTGCGCAAATTGCTCTTGGCGGAAGCGGCGGAGATTCACCGCGCCGAGCGCGAAGCCGCTCTCCGCGCGGCGGC
>Ga0073934_10001505_pt1 | contig 55331 bp, 52 predicted proteins | sample LarsenN4metaG_FD_76834 | JGI IMG/M metagenome (GOLD analysis project Ga0073934, IMG submission 76834) | Hot spring sediment bacterial and archeal communities from British Columbia, Canada, to study Microbial Dark Matter (Phase II) - Larsen... ...
GCGAAGGGCGTCAGACGGGCGTTAGGATGCAGTGTCACCTGGGGATCCTCCTCGGGAGAGGGTTGGAGTTGTGCTGAACCCCATTCTCTCCAGAGGACTCCCCGGGTGAACAACCTTCCTGGAACTGACAGCTAGCGGCCGGCTTCGGTCGACGCGCCGCCCCCGAGGCTGCCGCCGCGCGTCTCCGGCAGGGCCAGCGCGAACCAGAGGACGCCCGGGACGGCGAGCAGCCCGAGCGCGGCCACCGCCGCGCTCAGCCCGCCCAGCGGGGTCGCGAGCGCCGCGGCTGCGAGCTGGGCCGCGAACGCGCCCGACGCCGCCAACGCGGCGTACGCGGTTGCGGCCGACGCCCGGACCTCGGTGGGAAACAGCTCGAGCGTCGCCGTCTGGGTGGCGAGGAGGGCCAGCGCGTTCGTGCCGAGGAAGAGGGCGTACGCGCCGCACAGCGCGAACGCGGAGCTTTCTTCCCCGGCGAGGTAGTACGCGGCGCCGGCCGCCACGCTGCCGAGCGTCCCGACGAACGCCGTGAGCCGCCGCCCGATTCGCTCGGCGAGCCGGCCGCCGACCACCCACCCGATCAGCGACACCCCGCCGCCCACGATCACCACCGCGCTGGCCAGTGCCGGGGACAGAGCGGCCTCCTCGACCGCGTGATAGTAGGGCCAGAACAGCAGCCCCCCGAACGCGACCTGGATCAGCGTGAGCGCTCCCACCAGATGGAGCGCCCGGCCGCGATGGCTCGCGAAGATCGCCTTCAGCCCCACGAGGGCGTCGCGGCGCTCGAAGTGCGGCGTCTCCGGCACCGCCCGGCGCAGCGCGCCGAGGCCCGCGACGGGGATCACGGCGAGCCACCAGAGCCAGCGCCAGGTGCCGGGCAGCTCCGCGGCGATGGGCATCGCGAGGATCGCGAGCCCGCCTCCCACGGCGTCGGCGAGGCCCACATGCGCGAGGGCCGCGGCGCGCCGCGCGTCGGGAATCGTCTCCGCGATCACGACGCCCGCGCCTGCCAGGATCGCGGTCACGAGCGCGAAGAGGGGGATCTGGGCGGCGAGGTAGCCGGCGAGGCTGGGCGAGACGGCGGTCGCGAGCGCGAGCGCCGGCACCGCGCCGACGCAGGCCACCAGAACGGGCCTTCGCCCGCGCACGTCGAAGAGCCGCCCGAGGAAGACCGCTCCCGCCGAGGCCAGCGCGACCCACGCCATGACGCGCGCGAGCGCCGGCTCGTCCAGCGCGAACGATTCCGCGACGAAGGCGGCGCTGGTACCCGGGATCGCTTCGACGAACCCCCGATACGCGGCGACGGCCAGGATCGCATGGCGCACCCGGGTCGGGTCGCGGCTCTCAGTCCCGCTCGGCATCCGGCGGGCGGGCATAGCACCGCCCCGTCCGGGGGTCGATCTCGTTCGCGGTGGCGGGCCGCACGTCGGCGAAACGCGCTCGCGCCTCGTCCGCCAGTCGCGAAGCGGTCCGTCGCACCGCGGCCACCGAGGCATCCAGCAGCGCGTAGCCCGCCGGGACGACCACGAGCGTCGTCACGGCCGTGAAGACGATGCCGACGCCGAGCGTGGCCGCCATCGGCTTCAGCCACGCGGCTTGTGCGCTGCGCTCGAGCAACAGGGGAAGGAGGCCGATCGTCGTCTCGATCGACGTGAGGAGGTTCGCCCGGAAGCGGCTCACCCCAGCCGTCTCGAGGGCCTCGAGCAGGGACGCGCCCGCCGCTCGCTCGCGGTTCATCTTGTCGATCAGCACCACCGCGTCGTTGACACCGACCCCTGTCAGGGCGACGAGCCCCACGAGCGAGAACGCCGAGAGGTCCATTCCCAGCACGAGGTGCGCGAGCACGGCTCCCACGAAGCCGAACGGCACGACGGCCACGATCAACAGCGCTTGGCGGTGGGAGCGGAGCGGGATCGCGATCATCGCGTAGCAGACGAAGAGCGCGAGCAGCCAGTCGCGGAGAAGCCGTCGGATCATCTCCGCCTCGTCGCCGGACATCCCGTCCAACGTCACCGTCACGCCCGGGTGGTCGCGTAGCAGACGCGGGAGGTCGAGACGGTCGAGGACGTCGCCCTTGGTGACCTCCTCCTCGTCGAGGCGCGCACGCAGAGTCACCGTCGCCTTCCGGTCGCGCCGCTCGATCGACGCATGGCCGCGGCCGAGCTCGGCCCGCGCGACCGTCGGGAACGGGAGCTCCCGCCCGTCGGGCAGTCGAATCGCGATCCGAGCCAGGTCGTCCAGCGAGCGGCGCTCGCCGCCCGGGTAGCGCACGACGACCGCCACGTCGTCGCGGCCGCGCTGGAGGCGCTGCACCTCTTCGCCGTGAAGGCCCTGGCGCACCTGCGTCGCGAGCTGTGCGAGCGTGAGCCCCATCGCCTCGGCTTCGGGGCGCAGCTTGAGCTTCAGCTCCGGCTTGCCCTCTCGCGCCGAGTCGGACACCACGAGCACCGCGGGGACGGCGGCGAGCGCGTCGTGCAGCGCCTTCGCGGCCGTACCGAGGGCGTTCCGGTCCACGGCGGACAGCGACAGGTCGAGGACCAGGCCGCCGAGCCCGAGGTCCGACGACGAGAACTCCAGCGTTCGTGCGCCGGGGATCCGGCCGACCCGCTCGCGCCAGCGCCGCGCCAGCTCGATGCTGCCGGTCCCCCGCTCCTCGCTCGGTGCGAGCGCGAGGCTGACGTGCGCGACGTGGGGCCCGTCGCCTCCGCCCTGGTCCTCGTCGTAGCGGTCGGGCGCGTCGCCGATGGCGCTCATGACGTGGCGCACGACCCGGCCGCCGGACGCGCCTTCCGCGAGCTCGGCGTCGAGCGCGCGTGCCGCGTCCTCGAGGTGCCTCACCGCCTCCTGCACCGCCTCGCGCGGGGTTCCCTCCGGCAGGACGAGATCCGCGGACACGAGGTCGTCGTCCAGCTCCGGGAAGAACACGAAGCGCACCCATCCGCCAGCCACGAGGCCGGCGCACAGCATCAGCACCGCGAGCGCGGTGCAGACCACGAGGCGCGGCTCCCGCAGCGAGCGGCGCAGCGCGGGGCGATAGACGCCCTCGATGAAGCGCTGCACCTGCGCCTGGACCGTCCCGACGAGCCGCGCGTAGGCGCCGGCGCGGGGCGCCGCCACGGCGTGGCGACGGTGGGCCAGGTGCGCGGGCAGCACGAGGAGTGCCTCGACCAGCGAGATCACCAGACACGCGATCGCCACGAGCCCGAGCGAGCGCGTCATCTTGCCGACCTCGGTGGGGAGCGACAGCGCCGGCACCATGAAGACGACCATCGTGCCGACCGAGATGGTGACTGGGACCCACACCTCGAGAACCCCCGAGATGGCCCCGGCGAGCGGCGTCGCCGAACGAGACTGGTGACTCGCCACGTTCTCGCTGATCACGATCGCGTCGTCCACCATGAGGCCGAGCGCGAGGATGAACGCGAAGAGCGACATCATGTTGATGGAGACGTCGGTCACCGCCATCACGGCGACCGCCCCGAGCAGAGAGACCGAGATGCCCGTCGCCACCCAGAACGCGAGCCGGAAGCCGAGGAACACGGTCAGCACGATCAGAATCAGGAGCAGGCCCTGGATGCCGTTCTCCACGAGGAGATCGCGGCGCGCGCGCAGCGCGCTGGACTGGTCGTTCCACACGGCGACCTGCACGCCGACCGGCAGCCGGGGCGCGAGGCCGTCGACGTACTCCCTCATGGCGTCGGAGAGGTCGAGCGAGTCGGCGCGCTCGCTGCGCATCAGGCGTACCGCCACGGCGGGGCGGCCGTCGAAGCGCAGCTCCTCGTCGCTCTCGGCGAACCCGTCCGTTACGCGCGCGACGTCGCCGAGGCGGAGCCGGGTGCCGTCGGCGCCGCTCAGGAGCGTGAGGCGCTCGAACTCCTCCGCGCGCACGGCCTGCGCCTGGGCGCGGACGACGATCTCGCCGCCCGGCGTCTTCAAGGATCCGCCCGCGAGGTCGAGCGACGAGGCCCGAATCGCGCGAGTCACGTCGTGGAAGGCGAGGCCGTGGCGGCGCAGGGCCTCCTCCGACGCCTCGACGGCGATCTCGTAGGCCGGGAGGCCCACCAGCTCGGGGCGGCTCACCAGGGGGAGCGCGGCGATTTCGTCGCGTACGCGCTCCCCGATGTCGCGCAGCTCCTCCCGATCGCGTCCGCCGTACAGGAACACCGAGAGCAGCACGTCGTCGTCGACCAGCTCGCGGATGACGGGGCGCTCGGCCTCCTTGGGGAGCGTGTCGAGCGCGTCGACGCGGGTGCGGATCTCCTCGAGCACCCGGCTCGTGTCGGCGCCCGCCTCGACCTCGGCGCGCACCGCGCACATTCCTTCGACGGCCTCCGAGTACAGCCGCCGGATCCCCCGCAATCCGTGGATCGCCTCCTCGATGCGGATGCAGATCGCAGCTTCGATCTCGTCGGGCGATGCACCCGGATAAGCCACCGCGACGGAGACCGCGTCGAAGGAGACGTTCGGGAATGGCTCCTGCCGGATCGCGGGGAGCGTGGCGATGCCCGCCACGAACGTGAACAGCATCACGAGGTTCGCGGCGATGGAATTGCCCGCGAACCAGGCGATCAGCCGGCTCATCGCCGCGAGGAGGCCACGGCCGCGGCGTCCGCGGCGACGAGGCTCGCCCGCACGCGGATGCCCGGCTCCGCCAGCGCAGACACGGCGACGCGCTCGCCCGGCGAGAGGCCGGACTGGATCAGCACGCGGTCGCGCTCCGCGCGCAGGATCTCGACGCGCCGCGGCTGGAGCCGGCTCGCGGCGTCGAGCACCAGCACCTCGGAGCCACCGCGGAGCGCCGACGCCGGCAGCTCGCACTCCCGCTCGAAGCGTCGGCCGCGGATCTCGGCGTGGACGAACATTCCGATCGGCGGGGGAAGGGTGGGCCCGCCCGCGGACGCGTCCGGCTCGTCCACCCGCACCACGAGGTGCAGCGTCCGGCTCTGCGGCGCAATCGCCGCCTCGCTGCGGACGACGTGCCCCTTCCACTCCACTTCGCGGCCGGCGAACTCCCCGCGCAGGCGCACGGGCGGACCCTTCGCATGGGGCTCCAGCACCGCGAGATCCAGGTAGCGGAGCTCCGAGCTCGGAATCGGGAGGCGCACCTCGGCGCCGTCCGTCGCAAAGACGCGTGCCGCCGCCGTTCCCTCGGTCACGAACTGGCCGACGTCCACCTGCTTCTCGCGCACGCGGCCGGCGAACGGCGCGACGACCCGCGTGCGCGCCAGCGCGAGGCGCGCCAGCTCGAGGTTCGCGCGCGCCTCGCGCGCCCGCGCCCGCGCGGTGTCACGCGCACGCTGCGACTCCTCGAGCTGGGCGGGGCTGGCGACGTCCTGTCTGGCCAACTCGGCGAGCCGCGCCGAGCGGGCCTCGGCCAGGCGCGCCTCGCTTTCCGCGCGCGCGAGGACGGCCTCGGCGCGGTCCACCTCCAGCCGCGCATCGGTGGGATCGAGCTCGACCAGGAGCTCGCCCTCCGCGAAGTACCCGCCCGGCGCGAGGTCGGGCGCCACCGAGCGGATGCGACCGGTCGTCTCGATCACGAGATCGATCTCGGTCCGGGGCTCGACCGTTCCGTGGGCCTCCACGGTGAGCTGAACCTCACGGAGCGCGGCCTCCACGACGTCGACCACGGGGAGGGGCGGGGGCGGCGGCGCCGCGTCCACGTCCGCCCGGCCGAGCGCCAGCCCCGCGGCGCCGAGGGCGCCGGCGCCCAGAACCAGGACCCACGCGTGCGCGCGCGCCATGTCGGTAGCCTACTTCGTTGACCGTCTGTCGGTCAATAAGTCCTCCCGCTAGAGTTCCGGCGATGGGCCGGAAGGAGCAGGCGGCGGCGTCCCGGGCGCACCTCCTCGAGGCGGCGCGAGCGTGCTTCGCCGAGCGGGGGTACCAGCGCACCAGCGTCTCGGAGGTCCTGCGCCGAGCGGGGATGGCTCGCGGCGCCCTCTACCACTATTTCCCCGGGGGAAAGCGCGAGCTCTTCCAGGCGGTGTTCGAGCAGATCAACGACGCCTATCACCGGGGTCGCGACGCCCAGGCCGCCCTCGCGTCGCCTCTCGAGCGGGTGCGCGCGGGGATCCGGGTCTTCCTGGAGCTCTGCACCCGGGACGACTTCGCGCGCATCGCCCTCCTGGATGCGCCGAAGCTCGTCCCGGGGCAGGCCGAGCGGGGCAGCTCCTACGCGCTCATGCGGGCGCAGGTCGAGGAGGCGATCGCGCTCGGCGAGCTGCCGCCGGTGCACCCGGAGGCGATGGCCATGGCGCTGTACGGCGCGGTGCGGAGCGCCGGCGAGTTCGTGGTGGGGGCGGCCGATCGCAAGCGCGCGGTAGCCGATGCCATCCGCGCGATCGACCTTCTGCTCGACGCCGCTGCGGAGCGATCTTCCGGCGATGCGCCGGTTCCTGCGGGGGACGTCTCCGGCGTGACCGGGCCGCCGGCCCGCGGCGCCGCGCGCCGCGGACGCGTGTAGCGCCGCGGGGCCGGGTGGACGTCGCGCGTCAGGCGGCGTGGCACACCCTCCTCAGATCCAGGCGACCGACGGCCGCGCCCATCAGGACGGCGGTGAACAGCGCGAGCACCGACGCGCTCTCGAGCACCACCGCCCAGCCACCGTCTCCGCGCGTGGCCTCGTCGAGCGCGCGCATCGCCCAGTAGTGGGGCGTCGCGTAACCGGCGAGACGCGACCACATGGGGAGCTCGGCCGACGGGACGATCGCGCCGCCGAGCGCGGCGAGCACGAAGAGCAGCAGGTAGGTGAACGACAGGAACACCTCGGCTTGTCGCGTGATGGTGAACAGCGCCGCCCCGATGGCGACGCCGGTGCCCGCCATGGGCACGAGCACGAGCGCGAGCTGCGCGCTGCCGGCCAGCGCACCCGCCCGAAGCGGAAGCTCGAGGAGCAGGAACGCCACCGCGGCGAACGCCGCCAGCTGGATCAACGTGATCGCGAAGACCGGGACGCACTTGCCGATCAGGTACGCCGCCCGCGGCGGGGCCGCGATCGCCGTGCGGCGCCACGTCCCCGATACGTACTCCCGGTACAACGCCCGGCCCGTGTAGTTCACGGACATGTACGAGAACATCACGGCGAAACCGAGGGTCACGCGTCCCGTCGCGCCGAAGCTCTCGAGCCCCCCGAGCCGCGGACCGAGGATCAGGCTCGCGGCCGCGGGCAGCACGAAGTACCAGACGAAGGGGTAGTGGGCCCGCGCGTACGCCCGGCACTCCACCGCGGCGAGGGTGAGGATCACCGCGCGCACGGTTCGTCCTCCACGGCGGCGCGCAGCGAGGGATCGCGGCGCAAGACGTCGCGCAAGCCGGGAGGCCGCACCTCGATGGAACGGAGCACGCGCTCGGCGTCGACGCCCGCACGGGCGGCCGCGCGGACGACGTCGGAGAGCGAGGCGAGAGGCGGGCACAGCGGCGACGTCGCGATCTCGCCGTTCCGGCCGACGTACTCGAGGTGTCCGACCCGGTCCTGGCGAGCCAGGTACTCGCGCAGGGAGCCGAGCTCGTAGGTCCGGCCTTCGACGAGCAGGGTGATGGTCGAGCAGAGCTCCTCGACGTCTTCGGGGTAGTGGGCCTCGTACAGGGCTGCCAGCTCTCGGGCGCCACGCTGCTCCGCTTCCGCCACAACGACCTCGACGACGCGGCCGCCGCGTACGACACGATCCCGCGCGAATCGCTGGCGCGCGGCGCCGGCGTGTACCTCGTCGCGGACTCCGTCTTCAGCATGGACGGGGACCTGTTCGACCTGCCCGCGGCGCACCGGTTCTGCCGCGAACGCGGCGTGTTCATGATCCTCGACGAGGCCCACGGCATCGCGTGCGTCGGCCCCACGGGTCGCGGGATCGAGGAGCACTTCGACATGCCGAGCACGGTCGACCTCTTGCTCGGCAACTTCAGCAAGGGCATTCCGTCGACCGGGGGCTATGCGACCGGCGATCGCCGCGTGATCGAGTTCCTGCGCTGCGGCTACGCCGCTCCTCACACGTTCTCTTCCCCGCTCAGCCCGTATCACTGCGGAGCCGCGTGCAAGGCGCTCGAGATTCTGGAGCGAGAGCCCGAGCACGTCGAGCGGCTGCATCGGATGTCGAGCCGGCTGCGCCGGGAGCTTCGCCGGCGCGGCTTCGACACCGGCCTCTCGGAAACCCCGATCGTGCCCCTCATCGTCGGCTCCGAACGGGACACACTCGCGGTGTGGAGATACCTCCTCGATCGCGGCTACTTCACCGGCGCCGTGGTCGCGCCTGCGGTCGGGCTCGGAAGGGCGCGCTTGCGCCTCATCGCGAACGCGAAGCACGACCCCGCGGACGTCGACGCCTTCGTCGACTGCGTGAGCGAGGCGATGGACCGCGTCCGCGGCGCATCAGCGGCGCCTTCGTTCACCGGAGGTCGACAGGAACAGACATGAAGAGCACGAGCATCTTCCAGCCCGGCCGCCCGCGCGCGCTCGGGGAGCGCGGGGAGCGCATTCCGCTCGATCCGACGATTCCCGCCCTGCTGCCGCCCGAGGAGAAGCGGCGCCACCGCAAGCAGCGGTTGGCCGCCTCGTTCCGGATCTTCGCCCATTTCGGCTTCGACGAGGCCGCGGCCGGGTACATCATGGCTCGCGACCCGATCAGGACCGACTGCTTCTGGGTGAACCCCTTCGGCATGAGCTTCAAGCAGATCCGCGTGCGCGATCTCTGCCTCGTGGACTTCGACGGGAACGTCGTGCACGGGACGTGGTCCGTCAGCCATTCGGCCAGCAACATCTTCACCTACATCAAGGACACGCGACCAGAGGTCGTGTGCGTCGCGCACGGCCACACGATGTACAGCAAGGCGTTCGCGTCGCTCCACCGGCACCTTCGACCGCTCACCCAGGACGCCTGCATCTTCTTCGAGGACCACGGGCTCTGCATCGACGAGGGCCACGGCGTCGCGAACAACAGCGACGAAGGCAAGCGGATCGCCGAAGCGATCGGCCCCTACAAGGCCGCCATCGTGGCGGACCACGGAATCTTCACGGTCGGTCAGTCCGTCGACGAGGCGGTCTTCTGGTACGTGTCGCTCGAGCACTCGTGCCAGGCCGAGCTGATCGCGATGGCCGCCGGCGACCCCAAGCCGATCCCCGAGCACGTCGCCCGAAAGCTACGGGGTCAGATCGGCTTCCCGCTCGCGGGCTGGTACAGCGCGCAGCCCATGTTCGAGTGGATCCTCGCCGAGCAGCCCGATTGCCTGGAGGAGGAATGAGCGCGCACGCGAGCGCGCCGCAAGCGGCCGAGCGCGGTGCTACCGCCTGGAGCCGGGCGTCGTCCACGCGTGGGGACCCGTACGCGCCGCGCCTCACCGCGAGCCGGCGCAAGTGGGCGCTCTACCGCGCGGAGCCGGGCTTCATGGTGGCGTGCGCGCGCTTGCTCGACGAGCTCGGGCCGCCGGTCGTGGAGTCGCTCCGGGCCCATGCCGTCGCGCTCGTGAAGCCGGAGGCGTGGCTCGAGTGGCGCTTTCCGCTCGTGCAGTCCTTCCTCGCCCGAGCCGGCTTCGAGGTCATCGACGTCTTCCGCTGCGAGCTGCCGCCGGTCACGTGCCGCGAGGTTTGGCGCTACCAGTGGAACGTCGGCCCGATCGAGCGGATCGAGCTGAGCGAGGTGCTGCTCGGCCTCGGCCCCTCGTACGGCCTCGTGCTCCGGGACTGCGACCCGGCGCCCCGCACCGCCGCCTCCGTCCGGCTGGCGCGGCTCAAGGGCCCTGCGCTGCCCGAGCGCCAGGGGCCGGGTCACCTGCGCTACGAGCTGGGCGCCCCGAACCGGATCGTGTCGTTCGTGCACGTCCCGGACGAGCCGGCGGACATCGTGCGCGACCTCTCGCTCCTGCTCGATCGGAACGCGCTCGTACAGCTCCTCGCGCGGATGCTCGAGCCCAACCGGCGCGCGCTGCAGCTCGATGCGGAGGCGTTCCGAGACGTCGCGCGGATCGAAGAAGGAGGGTTCGAGACCCCGCTCGCCGCGCGCGACGGGCAGCGTCGGTCCGAACGGATCGGGCGCCTGCGGGAGGCGGCCGCACGCTGCGCGCGTGGCGCGGACGGCTGCCGCGTCCCGCGCCCGCTCTGGCGTGCGCTGCTCGACGCAGCCGACGAGGTGGCGGCGCTGCCGACGTGCGGGCGCAAGCGCGTCGAGCCCGTCGCGGATCAGAGCTGGTGAGCCGCGCGCGCACCGCGGACGACGCCGTTGCGGCGGGACGCCGCACCCCAGGGAGAGCACCCATGACCCTCGTGGCCGACGAACGATCGCGCCTGGCGCCGCAGCACGCGTCGCCGGAGCCTTCCGCGCCCAGCGCGTGGCGGCGGACGCTGGACGCGGGATGGCCCGACGCTCCGGAGCCGGCGCCGCTCGACCCGCGCCAGAGCGCACGCGAACGCATCCTCGCGGCCGCCACCGTGGATCTCGTCGCGCTCCCGGTCCCCAAGGAGTTCGGCGGCGGCGGCGCGGGCTTGCTGGGGGCAGCCGCCGCACAGCGCCGCCTCGGCGCCGTGGACCCCTCGCTGGCCGTCGCGCTCAACATGCACATGCTCTCCACGGGGCTCCTCGCGGATCACTGGCGCCGGAACCGCGACAGCTCCTGGATGCTGCTCGAGGCGCTCGCCTCCGAGCCGTTCCTCATCGCGTCCGCATTCGCCGAGCCGGGCGGGAGCTCCAACATCCTGCGCAGCTCGACGCGCGCGGAGCGCACCGCCCGCGGCTTCCGCCTCACGGGCGTGAAGTTCCCGTGCTCGCTCGCGACGACGGCGGAGATGTTCTGCCTCTCTGCCCAGATCGAGGGCACCGACACGACCATCGTCGCCGGCGTGCCCGCGGCTTCGAAGGGTCTGTGCGTGACGGGCGGGTGGCACTCGCTCGGCATGTGCGCGTCGGATACGGCGCGCGTGGAGCTGCACGGCGTGGAGATCGAGTCGCAGCTCGTCTTCCACGAGGCGGCGAGCGGCTCGATCGACGAGCTCGTAATCGGCGGGCTCGTGTGGTTCGTGGTGCTGGTCAGCGCCACCTATCACGGCGCCCTTTGCGCACTGCTCGATCTCGCCGCGGAGGCGCCAGCCCGCGCCTCGTCGGCGCGGCGCGAAGCCGCGCTCTCTGCCGCCGCCGCGTCGCTCTGCGCGTTCGGCGCGTCGTGCCGCGGCCTCGCGCGCGACTTCGACGACGGCGAGCTGACCGGCGAAGGCGCGCTGCTCGCGGCCGCCGCGCTGCGGCTCGAGCTCGGCGCGACGGTCGAGCGCGTGGTGTCGGGGCTCCGCCCGCTGCTCGGCTCTGCGGCGTACACGCTAGGGTCGGCGGCCTCGGCGCTCGTCGTCGATCTCCTCGCCGCCCACCATCATCCGCCCTCGGTGCCCCTGGCCGAGGCGCTGATCGCCGCGATCGGCGCCGGGCGGCCCCCCACGCTGGATCTTACGGCATGAGCGCCGCGCCCGCGTACGACGCCGGGCAGGCCAGCCCCGTCGCCTCGGTGGAGGACGCCCTCCGGACCGTGGGCGCCACCCCCGGTGAGGTGCTCGAGGCGTTGGGTGACTACGACGGCGAGGCGTACCTCGTCGGCTCGCTCGCCGCCGGGTTCGGCGATCGCCGCTCCGACGTCGACGTTCACGTCGTGTGGGACGGCGAGTCCGTGGAGACGGGACCGATTCTCGCCTTCACCCGTGGCGGCGCCTGCGTCGACGTGCGCCACGTGGGCAGGTCGGGCATCGAGCGGGCCCTCGCGAGCCGTCATCCCGGCGCCGTTCCCGTGTCCTCGGGTCGAACGCCTGCGTGGCTCTTGAGCCGCTGGCTGAACGCCGCGCCGTTCGACCCGGCGGCGCGGCCCCTTCTCACGGAGCGGGAACGCGCGCGCGCGCGGGCGGTGATCGTGGAGTCGCTGCTCGCGGACCTCGCCGCGTTGGCGGCGTTCGCCGCGCTCGCGGAACGCGCGGGCGCCGCGCGCGCCTGGTACCTCGTGCGCAGGGCGGGCGTCGCCGCATGGGAGCTCGCCGCCACGCTCTCCGGCCGGGACTACCTCGGCGAACGCTGGCTGCCGGCGCGCTCCTCGCATCCCGCGGTCGCCGCCGTCGGCGCCGCCGCGTGCTCGGCGCGGCGCGTCGGCGAGCTCTCCGCGCTGCTCGCGCGGATCGGGATCGACGCGGAGGACCTCCCGCGCCGCGTCGAGCTGCGCAGGCATTCCGAGGCCGAGGCCTGGACGCTCGACGGGCGGCCTTGGCTCCTCGTCGCAAGCCGCTGGCTCGTGCCCGGGTTCGAGGACGGGCCGCCCACCGTCGCGGCGGCCCTCGAAGGAGATGCGGCCTCGCTGCTGCACGGCCTGAGCCGCGGAGCGCTCGCCTGGAGCGCGGACGTCGAGGGCCTCCGTCCGCGTCTCGAGGACGCGCGATGAGCTCGCAGCCCCCGGGCCGCGCCGCGCCGGTCGCCACGCCCGCCGTCGAGCTCGACGCCCACTGGCTCGCGGCCGACGCCGTCGCGGCGGCGGTCGTCCACGGCATGCTCGTGCAGCCGACGCAGGCCGACGTCACCTCCGCACTGGAGAGCCGCGACTTCGCGGGGGCGATCGCAGCGGCGAACGCGTGCCTGCGCTGGATCGCGGGCTGCCGCGAGATGCTGCGCGGGGGCGCGGCGCGCGCGGGGCTGGAGGTCGACCTCCTGATCGCAGCCGGCCCGCCCGACGCCTCGATCGACGCGATGGACACCCTGTCTCCGCGCGCGGCCGCCACCGAGTCCGAGGCGCGACGTGCCCTCGCGCTGGTGGAGGACGCGGAGAGAGCGCTCGCCGAGGAGCTCCCGCTGCTCCTTCCCGTGCGGCGGACGCCGAGCGGCCACCGACCCGCCGTGGAGCTCGTCTCCCAGATCGAGCGCCTGCGTCACCGCCTTGGTCTCCCGCCCTTCGACTGGGAGGCCTGGATCGGCTGACCGCCCGCGCCCACCGCACCGCCGGGGATCTACACAGGAGAGAGCCATGCCCCGCGTGACGATCGACACGACACTGAAGGCGCCCATCGGAGACGTTTGGCGCGCCGTATACGCCGTCGAGGAGTACCCGCGCTACATGGACAGCGTGAAGAGGACCGAGGTGCGTCACCAGTCGGGAAACGAGCGCACCATCGCGTGGTCCGTCGTGCTGAAGGGCTCGGTCCTCGAGTGGTCGGAGCTCGAGCGGATCTGCGAGGCCGACCACCGCATCGAGTTCACGCAGCTCGACGGCGACCTCGGCCGTTTCGAGGGCCATTGGCAGCTCGTCGAAGCCGGCCCGGGCGCGACGCGCGTCCACCTCGACATCGACTTCGAGATCGGCATGCCGCTCCTGGCACCCATGCTCGACGCTGTCGCCGAGCGGGCGCTGCGCGACAACAGCGAGCAGATGCTGCGGGCGCTCGAGCGCAGGGCCGCGCTGGGCTGAGCGCGAGGTCCACTTGCTCGACTACGTCACCGGCGCGACGGGCTTCCTCGGCGGTCACCTGGTGGAGGCGCTCGTCCGGCGCGGTCGCCGGGTCCGCGCCCTCGTGCGCCCCGGCAGCCCGCGGGGCGAGCTGATGCGGCTCGGCGTCCAGTGCGTCGAGGCGCCGCTCGCGGACGCCAACGCTGTCGAGCCCGGCCTCCGAGACGTCGACACGGTCTACCACTGCGCCGCGAAGGTCGACGACTGGGGGCCGTGGCAGTCGTTCCACGAGGTCAACGTCCGAGGCACCGCGGCGCTCGCGCGGGCCGCTGCGCGCGCGGGCGTGCGGCGGTTCGTCCACGTGAGCACCACCGACGTGTACGGTCATCCGGATCGCGAGGTGGACGAGGACGCGCCCCTTCGCCCGCGCGGCATGCCCTACGTCGACACGAAGATCCAGGGCGAGGAGGCGCTGCGACGAGCCGCGGACGAGCTGGGGCTCTCCTTCACGATCGTGCGGCCGGCCTCGATCATCGGGCCGCGCTCGCGGACGTTCGTCACGGGGGTGCTCGAGCGCCTGCGCCGGCGCGCGCTCGTGCTGGTGGGGCCGCCCTTTCGCCCGGCAGGCTTCGCGTACGTCGACAACGTCGTCGACGCGTTGCTTCTCGCCGCGCGCTGCGAACGCGCGGCCGGCCGGGCGTACAACGTGCACGACGACGTGCCGGCGACATGGCGCGACTACTGCGGGATCCTGGCGCGCTCGCTCGGCTGCCCGCCTCCCCGCTGGGCCGTCCCGCGGCCGCTCGCGTACGCCGCCGCGTCCGCTTCGGAGCTGTGTTGGCGGGTCCTTCGGAGACCCGGGCATCCCCCGATCACGCGACTCGCGGTCGAGCTCGTCGGCACGACCCAGCGCTTCGCGGTCGAGCGGGCGCGCCAGGAGCTCGGCCTTCGGCCCGCGGTGGACTTCCACGAGGCCATGCGCCGCATCGTGAGCTGGGCGGTCGAGGCGCGCATCTGAGGATGCCGGAGGGCGCGCCGCCGCCAAGCCGGGATCACCGCCCGCTGACCCCGCCGCGCGCCGGGTCTGCGCGCGCCAGTCCCATCGCGAGGCCGCCGGCTCCGCCGGCGCCGCCCCGGACCGCGAGGGCGGAGGGTCGTCCCTCGGCGACGACTGCGGAGCGACCCCGGCGCCCGCCAGGGCACCGCAGACCTGGCGCACACGGCGTGCGCCACGGCAACGCGGGGCGAGCGCCGGAGCCCGAAGGAGCCGAGGGACGACCCTCCGCCCTCCGTCCTGCCCCGCAGCCCCGCCCTTGCACCTCCGAAGAAGAGTCCGCGAAGTCAGAGTCCGCGGAGTCGGGCACGGCCAGGAGCGACCCCCGGGCGTCGCGCTGCTAGTCTCGCCTCGATGTGGCCCCGGAAGACGCGCGAGTACCACAACCACCACTTCGACTCGACGATCTGGAACGACCTCCGCTTCCGCGACGACGACATCGTGGTCGCGACGTACGCCAAGTCGGGAACGACCTGGGTGCAGCAGATCGTCGGCCAGCTCCTCTTCGCAGGGGACCCGGACGTCCCCGTGGCCGACCTCTCGCCCTGGCTCGACCTGCGCGTCCCGCCGAAGGCGGAGAAGCTCCCGCTCGTCGAGGCGCAGACGCACCGGCGCTTCTTGAAGACGCACCTCCCGGTGGACGCGCTCGTCTTCTGGCCGAAGGCGAAGTACCTCTACATCGGGCGCGACGGCCGCGACGTCGTGTGGAGCATGTACAACCACCACGCGAACGCGAACGAGGCATTCTACGCCGCGCTGAACGACACGCCCGGCCGCGTCGGCCCGCCGATCGAGCGCCCGCCCGCCGACGTCCGCCAGTACTTCCGCGACTGGCTCGAGAAGGACGGCCACCCGTTCTGGCCGTTCTGGGAGAACGTGCGGAGCTGGTGGGAGATTCGCGGCCTCCCGAACGTCCTCCTGCTCCACTTCGCGGACCTGAAGCGCGACCTCCCGGGCGAGATCCGGCGCATCGCGGCGTTCCTCGACATCCCGATCGACCCGTCTCGTTGGGACGCGATCGTCGAGCACTGCACGTTCGAATGGATGAAGAAGCGCGGCGACAGCGTCGTGCCCGCGAAGGGGATCTTCTGGGACGCCGGCGCGGACACCTTCATCCACAAGGGCGTGAACGGCCGCTGGCGCGACCTCCTCACCCCGGAGGAGTCGGCGGCCTACGAGGCCCGCGCGCTCGCGGAGCTCGGCCCCGCCTGCGCCCACTGGCTGGCGACCGGGGAAGCCGAGCCGCCCGCTCAGAGCGCCGCCTCGTAGCGCGCCTTCGCGTCCGCCGGGGAGAGCCCCGCCGTGCGCGCGAGCGCCTCGAGGTTCTCGCGGCGGTCTAGGTCTTCGCGCTCGATGCGCACCTGGAGCGACGCGGCGCTCGCGTGCGAGGCGCTCGCCACGTCGACGAGGCGCACCTTCGTGCGCCCGGTCTTCGGGTCCATGAGGTCGGCGAAGGGGATCGGGACGATGCGCTGGCCCTGGCGCGTGATCATGACGTGCGAGGCGCCCGCGAGGAGCTCGCGGACGGCGCCCGCGCCGAGGTCGCGCGTGTAGTCGAGGTCGAACGCGTTCGGCGCCGCGCAGCGCAGCTCGTAGCCGACGTCCTTCTCGACGAGCGTGGGCTTGAGGCCGAGCCCCGCGAGCTCCTTGCGCACGGCGTCGCGCACGACGCGGCCGAGCGGCACCTCGGCGAGCCGGATGTGGCCGTGCTCGTCGCGCTCGACGTCCTCGAGGCCTTCGAGGTCCGCGGGGTCGAGTCGCGCGCCGAGCCCTTCGGCGAGGACGGCGACGCCGTGCGGCCGCCCCATCGTGAGGCGCTTCACGATGGCCCCTTCCACGATCCGCACGAGGCGCGCGAGGCGGATGCGCTCCTCGGGGAACTCCTCGGGGATGAGGACGAGCGTCGTGCCCGCCGCCTTGGCCGCGCCGAGCGCGAGGTGGCCCGCCGAGCGCCCCATCACGACGACCAGGTACCAGCGCCCGGTCGTGCGCGCGTCCTCCATCAGGTGGGAGAGGATGCGCGTCGCGTGCTCGCGCGCGGTCTCGAAGCCGAAGGTGGGGACGCCCTCGGGGAGTGGAAGGTCGTTGTCGATCGTCTTCGGCACGTGCGCCACGCGGATGCGCCCGCCCGCCGCCTCCGCGACGCGCCGCGCGGAGAAGGCCGTGTCGTCGCCTCCGATCGTGAGCAGGTGGTCGACGCCGAGCGTCTGCAGCCCGCGCACGACGTTCTCGAGGTGCTCCGGCTTCTTGGTGGGGTTCGCGCGCGAGGTCTGGAGGATGGAGCCCCCGAGGAGATGGATGCGCGAGACCTCGGCGATGTGGAGCTCGCGCACGCGGTCGGTGCGGCCCTCCATGAGCCAGCGGAAGCCCTCGAGCAGGCCGAGCACGCGCGCGCCGCGCCGGCGCGCGAGGATCGTCGCCGCTCCGACCACGCCGTTGATGCCCGGGGCCGGGCCGCCCCCCACCGTGATGCCGAGGACCGCCACGCAGCTCCCTCCTCTCCCGGCGCTCCGCGCGCGGCGGGGCCTCAGCCCCCGCCGAGCCCGCGCAGGAGCGCGCGCTTCAGGCCGCCGAGCGCGCCGGGGGCCGGCGCGGGACGCGCCGCCGGCGCGAGCCGCGCGGCCGCCCGGGGCGCGGGCGCGATGCCGAGGTCCGCGGCGACCTCGTCGGCGAGCGCGCGCAGCTGCGCGTACACCTGCGTGCCGCGCGCGTGATGGAGGATCGAGCCCGGGTTCGCGGTGGCGGAGTTCAGCGCCTCGATGCGCGGGCTGCGCGAGAGGTACGCGGAGAAGCGCTCGTAGCCGCGCCGGTCGATCGCCTCGACGAGGCGGTCGAAGAGGTCGCGGCCGCGCTCGTCCACGCGCGTGCGGCGGTCGACGAGCGTGAGCAGCAGCTTGGGCCGCGCGCGCCCCAGACACCCGCGCGCAAGGAGCTCCACGACCTTCTCCGCCTCCTCGAGCGAGGCCCAGTCGGCGACCGGGAGGATCGCGAGGTCGGCGGCGGCGAGGGCGTTGCGCGTCAGCGCCTCCAGATCGCTCTTCGTGTCGACGATCACGACCCCTTCGAACGCGAGCCGGTGGAGGAGACGCGCCAGCGTCCCCGGGTCCTCGGCGCGCGCCTTCAGCAGCTCGACGTCGGCCGGCGGCGGCACGAAGTGCACGCCGTACTGCCCGAGCTGGATCACGCGCTCCAGGCTGCGCGCGGAGAACGCGTGCTTGAGGTCACCCTCGCCGTCCTCGCGCGGGCGGATGCGGAACATGCGGTCGATGATCGACTGGTCGTCCAGCCCGAGCAGGAGGACGGGCAGGTCCTCGTGCAGCGCCCGCAGGTAGACGGCGAGGTTCGTGGCGACGGTCGTCTTCCCCACCCCTCCCTTGTTCGAGCAGACCGCGACCGCCGCGTGCATGCGCTCTCCCGTGCTCGCGGCGGAATGTACCCGTCGGCTAGGATGGCTTCCATGTCGGCGGTCGCGATCGTGCCGGCACGCTGGGCGTCGAGCCGGTTTCCGGGAAAGCCGCTCGTCGAGATCGCCGGCGTCCCGATGCTGCGTCGGGTGGTGGAGGGCGTGCGCGGCGCGAAGCGCGTGCGCGCCGTCCTCGTCGCGACGGACGACGAGCGCATCGCGCGCGCGTGCCGCGGCTTCGGCGTGGAGGTGCGGATGACCTCGCCCGCGCACGCGACCGGGACCGACCGGCTCGCCGAGGCGTGCCGCGGTCTGCCCGACGACATCGTGGTGAACGTCCAGGGCGACGAGCCGCTCATCGAGGGGTTCGTCGTCGACGCGGCCGTGGCCGCGCTCGAGGAGTCGCCCGAGGCGGCGATGTCGACCGTCGTCCACCGCGCGCAGCCCGGCGCGCTCGAGGATCCGAACCGCGTGAAGGTCGTCCTCGACCGGCGCGGCTTCGCGCTCTACTTCTCGCGCGCGCCCATCCCGCACCGGCGCGCGGTCGGCGCCGACGCCGCGGTGTGGCAGCACGTCGGCCTCTACGCCTACCGCCGCGCGTTCCTCGAGCGCTTCGTCGCGCTCGAGCCGACGCCGCTCGAGCGCGCCGAGGCGCTCGAGCAGCTGCGCGCGCTCGAGCACGGGCACCGGATCCGCGCCGCCGTCGTGGAGGGCTGGCACGGCGTTCCGGTCGACGTGCCGGAGGACGTGGCGCGCGTGGAGGCCGCCCTGGCCGAGCGGGCGGGGCGCTAGCCCCGGGTGGCGGCGCGCCCCGCGCGGCCCCGCGGCGCCGCCGCGGCGGCGCCCGGCCCCGCGCCGTCCGGCGCGCCGTTCGCCCTCCCGGTCGCGCTGTTCGCCCTCTCGGGCGCGGGGGCGCTCGTCGTCGAGACGACCTGGCTGCGCTGGCTGCGCGAGCTCCTCGGCGCGGCCGCGCCGGCGGCGTCCGCGACGCTCGTCGCCTTCTTCCTCGGCCAGTCGCTCGGAGCGGCGGCTGCCGCGCGCCTCGTGGGCCGCGTGCGCCGGCCGCTCGCGGCGTACGGCGCGCTCGAGCTCGCCGCGGCCGGCTGGGCGCTCGCCGTGCCGTTCCTGCTCGCGGCCGGCGAAGGCGCGCTGCGCGCGGTGTACGACGGCGTGCGCGAGGCGCCGGCCGCCCTCGCGGCGCTGCGCCTCGCGGCGGCGCTCGCCGCGACGCTGCCGAGCTCGCTCGCCTTCGGCGCGACGCTTCCCGTCCTCGCCGCGGCGGCGCTCCCCGGTCCGGCCGCGCTCGGCGTGCGGGGCGCGGCGCTCTACGGCGCGAACACGCTCGGGGCCGCGCTCGGCGCCGCGGCTGCGTCGTTCTGGCTGCCCCACGTGCTCGGGGTCTCCGCCGCGTACGCGGTCGGGCTCGCCGCCCTGGTCGCGGCGGGAGGCGTCGCGCTCGCGGTCGGAGCCCGCAGTCCCCGCGCCTCGGGCGGGGGCGCCGACGCCGCGGGGGCGAACGCGCCGGTCTCGGAGAGGCACGCGGGCGCGCCGCCGGGCGCGCGCGCGCCGTCCGGCGCGCGGCGCACGGCGGACCGCGCGCTGCTGGCGGTCGCGGCGTTCTCGGGCTTCGGGACGTTCGCCGCCGAAGTGCTGTTCGTGCAGGCGCTCGGCCTCGTGCTCGACCAGTCCGTCTACGCCTTCGGCGCGGTGCTCGTCGTGGTGCTCGTCGCCCTCTCGGTCGCCGCGCTCGGCGCGGCGGCGACCGCGCGCCGCGGCGCGAGCCCGGCCGCGCTCCTCGCGGCGGGCGCCGCGCTCGCGGCGCTCGCCCTCGCGAGCTTCCCGGCGCGCTTCCACGCGGCGACGGGCGGCCTCGCCTTCCTCGCCGACGCGCGTCCCTGGCCCGGCTATCTCCTCGACGCCCTCGCGACGGCGGCCGCGACGGCCGGCCCCGCGCTCCTCGCCGCGGGTCTCGTCTACCCCGCCGCGATGGCGGCCGCGGGCCGGCACTCCGGCGAGGCGGGCGCGGCCGCGCGGCTCGGGCGCCTCGCCGCCGCGAACACGGCCGGCGCGCTCGCGGGCGCGCTCGCGGCGCCCTATCTCCTGGTGCCTCGCCTGGGCCTCTGGCCCGCCTTCGCTGCGCTCGCGGGCGGCTACGCGGCGCTCGCCGTCGCGGCGCCGGGCGCCTCGCGCGCGCTCCGCGCCGGCGCGGCGGCGGCCCTCGCCGCGGGCCTTGCGGCGGTCGCGCTCCTCGCGAGCCCCGCCGCGGTCCCGGCGCTCCGGCTCGCGCCGGGCGACCGGCTCGTCGAGCTCGAGCCGAGCGCCGCCGGGCTCGTCGCCGTCGTCGCGCGCGGCGAGGAGCTCCTCGTCCAGGTCGACAACCACTACACGCTCGGGGGGACCGCGCAGCGCGTGCACGAGGAGCGCCAGGGGCACCTGCCGCTCCTGCTCCGGCCCGGCGCGCGCCGCGTCGCGTGGATCGGCGGGGCGACCGGGATCAGCGCGGGCGCGGCGCTCGCGCACCCGCTGGAGCGGCTCGCGCTGGTGGAGCTCGTGCCGGGCGTCGCGCGCGCCGCGCAGAGGCACTTCGGCCCCTGGAACCGCGGTGTGTACGAGGACCCGGGCACGGAGGTGGTGCTCGACGACGGCCGCAACTTCCTGCACGCGACCGCGGCGCGCTTCGACGTCGTCGTCGCGGACCTCTTCGTCCCGTGGCAGGCGGGCGCGGCGTCGCTCTGGACGCGCGACCACTTCGCCGCCGTGCGCGCGCGGCTCGCTCCGGGCGGCCTGTTCTGCCAGTGGCTCCCGCTCTACCAGCTCGGCGAGCCCGAGCTGCGCGCCATCGCCGCCGGGTTCCTGGACGTCTTCCCGCGCGCGGCTCTCTTCCGCGGCGACTTCTACGGGCGCTTTCCGATCGTCGCGCTCGTCGGGTACGCGGACGATGCGCCGGGCGCGGACGCGGTCTCCGAGGCGGCGCGCCGGCTCGCGGCGCGCGGGGAGCGCGACCGCTGGGTGACGCACCCGCTCGGCCCGTGGGCGCTCTACGTCGGCCCGCTCGCGCCGCTGGCCTCGTCGCTCGCGGACGTGCCCCGCCACACGGACGCGTTTCCGCGCCTCGAGTTCGAGACGGCGCGCCGGCGCGCGGAGGGGCTCCTCGCGCGGGAGGCGCTGGTCGGCGTGCGCTTCGCGGCGTTCGCCCGCGGCGTCGCGCAGGGGCTCTCGCCGGGGGACCCCGTGTTCGGGCCGCTCGACGAGGCGCGCCTGCGCGCCGCCGCGGGCGGCCACGCGCTCCAGAGCGCGGACGCGCTCCACGCGGCGGGCCGCGAGCGGGAGAGCGGGCAGGCGCTCGCCGCGGCGGCGGCGCTGCTCCCTCCCGAGCTCCTCGCCGGCGCGCCGCCCGACCCGACGGCGGCCGGCGTGTGGCCGGGGAATGCGCCCGAGGGCGACGGAGCGCGCGACGCGCGTGCGGGAGGCGCGCCGGCGCCGGTCCGTTGACCCGCCCCTGCGCGCGGGCATACGCTCTCCGGACCTGCCGGGGAGCCCATGGCCTTCCACCACGTCGCCCTCGCGACGCGCGATCCGCGCGCGACGCACCTCTTCTACACGCACGCGATGGGCTTCGAGCTCGTGAAGACCGTCGTCGGCGCCACACCGACGGGCGGCTGGGCGAAGCACTTCTTCTACGAGACCGGCGACGGTCTGATGGCGTTCTGGGATCTCCACGACGCCACGATCCCCGAGGGCTTCTCGGCGGCGATCTCGACGGGGATGGGGCTTCCCGAGTGGGTGAACCACGTCGCCTTCGCCGCGCGCGACGTCGCGGACCTCGACCGCCGCCGCGAGCGGCTCCTCGCGAACGGTTACGCCGTGATGGAGATCGACCACGGCTGGTGCCGCTCGATCTACACGCGCGATCCGAACGGCATCCTGGTCGAGTTCTGCACGACGACGCGTGCGTTCGACGCCGACGACCGCCGCCGCGCGCTCGAGGCGCTCCGGAGCGAGCGCCCCGCGCTCGAGCCCCCGCCGCCGAAGCCCACCCTCCACGAGACGCGCGTCGCGCCCGTCCACCTGCGCGTCGACACGTGAGCCTCGCCCCACCCGCGGGGCCGTTTCTAAACAACGGGGTCTGACCCCTTACTAAACGCGTTCGGGTCAGCTCGCGGGCGTCGGCTTGGGGCCCTCGCTGATGGTGCGGCCGTAGGCCTGGAAGCGGGGAATCTCGGCGTCGGCGAGCGGGGCGAGGCGCGGCTTGCGCGCGAGCGCCTGCTCGACGAACGGGGCGAGCGCCTCCGCCTTCCGGCGCTCGCGCGCCTCCCCGCGCTCGTGGAACTCGGGCATCACGCGCGTCGCGAAGAGCTCGAGCGCCTCGCAGATGTGGTCGTGGCGGTTCCGGCCGGCCTGCTGGATGAAGATGACCTGGTCGACGCCGGCCTCCTCGAACGCGCTGAGGTGCGCGCGCAGCTGGTCGGGGGTGCCGATGCCGCGGCGGCCCATGTCGGGCATAAGCGAGCCCAGCTGCTCGAAGCTCTTCCAGACGTCCGTCCGGCCCGGCTGGTGGTTCCCGAAGATGTAGTGGTGCCCGAGCGCGAAGCCGAAGAAGCGGAAGCCCTCGAGGCCGCGGTCGATGGCCACCTGCTCGTCGTCGTGGACGGAGAAGCCCGTCACCATGGCGATGCGCGGGTTCACGGTGTGGCCGATCGGCACGCACTCGCGCTTGAACGTCTCGTGGTAGTCCTGCACCCAGTGGCGCGCCTCCGCCGGGTCGACGAACGCGAAGGTGAGCGCCCCGACGCCGAGCTGCGCCGCGAGGTGGATGGTCTCGCGGCTCGAGCACGCGAGCCAGAGCGGCGGATGCGGCCGCTGCACCGGCTTCGGCACGAGGTTGCGGCACGGCATCGAGAAGTAGCGGCCCTCGTGGCCGGGGTACGGGTCCATCGCGAGCAGGTTGCACACCTGCTCGGTGGCCTCGCGCCACATGGCGCGCTTCTCCTTCGGGTCGATGCCGAACCCCTCGAGCTCCATGCGCGAGGCGGACTCGCCCGTCCCGAACTCGACGCGCCCGTTCGAGACGAGGTCGAGCGTCGCGATCCGCGACGCGATCTTGGCCGGGTGGCTGTAGCCCGGCGGCATCAGCACGATCCCGTGGCCGAGGCGGATGCGCTTCGTGCGCTGCGAGCACGCGGCGAGAAAGACCTCGGGCGCCGAGGAGTGCGAGTACTCCTCGAGGAAGTGGTGCTCGACCTCCCAGGCGTAGTCGATGCCGAGCCGGTCGGCGAGCTCGACCTGGTCGAGCGCCTCCTGGAAGAGGCGCTGCTCGTCGCCCTCGCGCCACGGGCGCGGGAGCTGGTGCTCGTAGAAGATCCCGAACTTCATCGTTCCCCCGGGCGGACGGGCGCGGAGTCCGAGCCAGGATAGGCGGACGCCGCCCCGAAAGCCGAAAGGCCCGACGCCGCAAGCAGCGCCGGGCCTCCCTGGGAAGGGGTATTTGGCTTGTCTGATGGTTAGGTGGACGCCGGGCCCTGCGCGTGGCACGGGATTTCACGGAGGTCCCCGAGGGGGCTCACAATTACCGGCAATGCACGACCAGAACCAGCTTGTCCTCGCCCTGGCGCAGCCCGCCGAGGATGAGCGGCTGGCCGGGGCGCACGCGGAAGTCGCCCTGGAGCCCGCCCTCGACGTCGAGCGCGAGCAGCGTGCCCGACTCGTCGGCCTCGATCGGCCGTACCAGGACGCTCTGGCCGGTGGGCAGCTCGAACGTCCAGACGTCGTCGAGCGGAAGCTCGCGCTCCTGGCTCTCGACCACCTCCAGGCTCCGGTAGGCGATCTGCCCGCGCAGGAGGCGATCGACGCGCTCCGCGCGCGGGTCGGGCTCGCCGGGCTCGTCGGAGACGCGCAGCACCATGATCTCGAGCGGCACCTCGGCCGGGGCCTCGGCGGCGTCGTCGGCGCGCGCCGCACGGGGTCCCGCCGCGGAGAGACCCACCACGAGGAGGGCGAGCGCGGCCGCGGGCGCGGCGCAGACGAGCGCGCGGAGCCGCTTTCGCGCGAACCGGCGTGCCTCACACGACGTCATGCCGCGCCTCCGTCGCGCCCGAGCGCACGGCGGGGGCCTGCTCGGGCACCCAGATAATCGTCGCCTCGGCGTCGTCGCGCAGCACCATCATCGGCAGGCCGCGCGCGTCGAGCCAGCGCACCGCGCCGGGCGGCGGCTCCGGCGCCGCCGCCTCCCCGCCGAAGCGCAGCACGAGCGCGAGCGCGGCCGCCGCGGCGGCGACCCCGCCGGCCGCGCTCCAGCGCAGGCCGCGCGCGAGGCCCGCGCGCCGCGTGGCGGCTTCGGCCTCCGCCCGCCGCGCGTCGAGCGCGGGAAGCCGGAGCCGCACCGCGTCCCACACGTCCGGGGCCGGCGCATCGGCGTCGATCTCGCGCAGCAGCCGCCCCGCGGCGTCGAGCGCCGCGAGCCGCCGCTTCGCCTCGGGGTCGCGGCGCAGGCGGCGTTCCACGCGCCACCGGGCGAGCCACGAGAGCTCGCCGTCGCGCCAGGCCTCGAGCTCGCGCTCGAACCGCTCGCGGCTCATCGCGCCTCCTCCTCGTCCGGCGACGCGATGCCGGCCGCGCGCATGGCCTGCTGCACGCGCCGGCGCGCGTAGTGGAGCCGGCTCATCACGGTGCCGCGCGGGATCCGCTGGGCCTCGGCGATCTCCGCGTAGCTGAGGCCGTCGACCTCGCGCATCAGCAGCGTCGCGCGCGCCGCCTCCGGCAGCGCCTCGATCGCGCTCGTCACGCGCGCGCGCAGCTCCTTGCGCGCCACCTCCTCGAGCGGCTCCGCGCGCTCCGGGAGCGCCGCCGCCACGGCCGGCTCGAGCGCCGCCTCCTCCAGCGGGTCGCCCTCCGGCCAAGCGACGCGGCGGTCCGCGCGCTCGCGCCGCCTCATGTCGATGCACTGGTTCATGACGAGTCGATACATCCAGGTGTAGAAGCCGGAGCGCTCCTCGAAACGAGCGAGCGACGCGTAGGCCTTGAGGAACCCCTCCTGGACGGCGTCCCGAGCGGCGTCCTCGTCGCGCAGGATGCGTAGCGCCATCCGGAAGAGGCGCCCTTGGTAGCGCTCCACGAGGATGCGGAACGCCTCGTGATCGCCCGCGCGGGCGCGGCGCACGCAGTCCCGCTCGTCGGCCGGCGGAGCTCCCGGCTCGCCCGCGCTCTGTGGCCGGTCCAAGGCTGCCGCATCTCCCCCGCGAAGCCCCTTCTGGGTTCGCCCCGTTGGACGGCTGCGCCGCCCGCGTATTCGATGATCGCGCCCCCGCGGGACTCCGCACGGCCGGCGCCCCCCGAATCCGGCGGCACGCCGCGCCGCGCCTAGTGCGCCTCGCGCCAGTTCGCGCCCGTGCCGAGCTCCACCTCGAGCGGCACCTCCAGCGCACGAACGCCGGCCATCCGGCGTCGGACCAGGGCTCCGAGCCGGTCGAGCTCGCCGGCCGGCGCGTCGAACACGAGCTCGTCGTGGACCTGGAGCACCATGCGGGCGGCCAGCCCCTCGGCGCCCAGGGCCGCGTGGACGTCCACCATCGCCTTCTTCATGAGGTCGGCCGCCGTCCCCTGGATCACCGTGTTGACGGCCATGCGCTCGGCCGCCTGGCGCAGCGTCCGGTTGCGCGACTGGAGTTCGGGCAGGTAGCGCCGGCGGCCGAGCAGGGTCGCGACCCACCCGCGCTCGCGCGCCTCCTGCATCGTGTCGAGCACGAAGCGCCGCACGCCCTGGTAGCGCGCGAAGTAGGCGTCGATCGTCGCCTGCGCCTCGCCCGTCGCGATGCCGAGCTGCGCCGCGAGCCCGAAGGCCGAGAGGCCGTAGATGATCCCGAAGTTCACCGCCTTGGCGCGCGCGCGCTGGTCGGCGGTCACGGCCTCGGGCGCGATGCCGGCCACTTCCGCGGCGGTGCGCCGGTGGACGTCGGCGCCCGTGCGGAACGCCTCGCGCAGGCTCTCGTCCCCCGAGAAGTGCGCGAGGATGCGGAGCTCCACCTGCGAGTAGTCCGCCGACAGCAGCCGGTGTCCCTCCGCCGCGACGAACGCCTCCCGAATGCGCACGCCGTCCTCGCTGCGGATCGGGATGTTCTGGACGTTCGGGTTCGACGACGAGAGCCGGCCCGTCGCCGCGCCCGTCTGGTGGAAGCTCGGGTGGATGCGCCCGGTGCGCGGGTTCACGAGCGGCGGCAGCGCCTCGACGTAGGTGCTGCGCAGCTTCGAGAGGCGCCGGTGCGCGAGGACGTACGCCGGCAGCTCGTGCTCGCGCGCGAGCTGCTCGAGGACGCTCTCGTCCGTCGAGTAGCCCGTCTTCGTCTTCTTCTGCGCGCGCAGCCCCAGCTTCTCGAAGAGCACCGCCTGGAGCTGCTTCGGCGAGCCGATCTGGAAGCGCTCGCCGGCGAGCTCGTAGATGCGGGCCTCGAGCCGCTCGAGCTCGCCGCCGAACTCGGCGCCGAGCCGCGCGAGGACGCCCTCGTCGACGCGCACCCCCTCGCGCTCCATCGAGGAGAGCACCGCGGTGAGGGGAAGCTCGACCTCGTCGTAGAGCCGGCGCAGGCCGTCGCGCTCCAGCCGCGCCGCGAGCGGCGCCTCGAGCGCGAGGAGCGCGCTCGCTTCGGCGCCGGCCCACGCCGCCGCGGCGTCCTGCGGGAGCGCGCTCGCCGCGACGGCCTTCGCCCCGCGCCCGGCGAGCTCCTCCCAGCTCCCGACGCGGCAGCCGAGGTGCCGCGCCGCGAGGACGGCGGTCGTGATCTGCGCGGCCGGGTCCAGGAGGAACGCGGCGAGCTCCACGTCGAACGCGGGAAGGCCGATCGGACGGCCCTGCTCCGCGAAGAAGCTCTGGATGCGCTTTCCCTCGCGCGAGACCAGCCGGCGCGGCGCCCCCGCGCCGAACACGGGAGCCAGGATCTCGGCGAGCTCCGCGCTCCGCAGCGCGGGGCCGAGGCCGACGTACGCGGCGCGGCCGGGCTCGGCCGCGAGCGCGACGCCGGCCGGCTCGGGCGGGAGACCGCCGGCGCCCGTGAGGCCGCAGAACGCGACGGCGACGCGCGGCCGCTCGGCGAGCGCGCGGGCGAGCGCCTCGAGGCCCGCGCGGTCGCGCACCCGCTCGACGTGCACCTCGAGCGCGGCGAGCGCCGCGGCGGCCGCGGCGGAAGGCGCCGCGGCCGCGCGCGCCGCGGCGAGCTCCGCCTCGGCCTCCGGCGACGCCGCCTCGAACGCGAACGCGCCCTGCGCGCCGGCCGGCGCGCGCGCCTGCGCCGCCGCCTCCGCGTCGAGCGCCTCGAGCAGGCGGCGCAGCTCGAGCCGCTGGTAGAGGCCGCGCAGCTTCGCGACGTCGCGCTCGCGCAGCGCGAGCCGCGCGGGGTCGTCGCAGCCCGGGGCGTCCGTGTGGAGCGTCGCGAGCCGCTTCGAGAGGCGCGCCTCCTCGGCCTGCGTCTGGAGCGCCTCGCGCGCGCGCTTGCTCGCGACCTCGCCCGCGCGCTCGAGCAGCGCCTCGAGGCTCCCGTACTCGCCGATCAGCTTCGCGGCGCCCTTCTCGCCGATGCCCTTCACGCCGGGGATGTTGTCGGTCGTGTCGCCGATGAGCGCCCGCACGTCGAGGATGCGCGAAGGCGGGACGCCGAAGCGCTCCGCCACCTCGGCGGGCCCGTAGCGGCGGTCGCGCATCGTGTCGAGCAGGTGGACGCGGTCGGAGACGAGCTGCATGAGGTCGCGGTCGGTGGAGACGATCACGACCTCGGCGTCCGCGGGCGCGTGCGCCACGAGGCTCGCGATCACGTCGTCCGCCTCGTAGCCCGGCACCTGGACGATCGGGATCCCGGACGCCTCGACGAGCTCGCGCGCCACCGGGAACTGCGCGGCGAGATCCTCGGGCTGGGCTTCGCGCGTCGCCTTGTAGTCCGGGAACACCTCGTGGCGGAAGCCCTTGCCCGGGGCGTCGAAGACCACGGCCATGGCCGTCGGGCGCTCCTCGCGCACCACCTTGTTCAGCATCTGGGCGAAGCCGTGGAGCGCGCCCGTCGGAAAGCCGTCCGACGCGCGCAGCGGCGGCAAGGCGAAGAACGCGCGGTAGAGCGTGTTCGCGGCGTCGACGAGGACGAGTCGCACGGGCGGATGGTACCCTGCCGGCGTGGCCGCCCCTCCCCCCGTGCCGCGCCGGCCGCGCACGCCGCCCTACCGCCCGCGCTTCACGCTCGCGCTGCTCTACGTCTTCGGGCTCGTCGTCGCGTGGGGCCTCGCGTTCGCGCTCCCCGATCTCCTCGCCGCGGCGCGCGAGCTCCCGCCCGGGCCCGCGGAGCTCACGCCCCAAGAGCTGGCGCACGCGCGCGAGATCGCGCGCGAGGCGCTCGCGGGCCGCGTCCACTACGCGGTGGCCGCCGCGCTCGTCACGTTCGGCCTGCTCGTGTGGCGCGGCTGGCTGCCCGGGCTGCGCGAGCGCGGCGCCGCCGCGCGCTAGCGAGCGCGCGCTCCACCCGTCCCGCCGCCGCGCCGCGCGCGCCCGAAGCCGCGCTGGCACGGTCCGTGCACCTCGAACACCGCGCAGCGTCTCCCGGCGGCGGCCGCCGGACGCCGCACGAGAGCTCGAACGGGAAAGGATCCACATCGTGGCAGCGAGAAAACGCGGCACGGCGCGCAAGGCGCCCAGCAAGCGGAAGTACGGCCGGAAGGCGTCGGCCGAGGTCGAGCAGGCGATGCACGAGCGCAAGCGCGGCACGCTCCGCTCCGGCCGGAGTGGGAAGAAGGTCGCGAACCCGAAGCAGGCGATCGCGATCGGCCTCTCCAAGGCGCGCCGCAAGGGGGCGAAGGTCCCGCCGAAGAAGGGCTCGAAGGGCTCGTAGGCGCGCCGCCGCGGCGGCGCCTACCGCCCGCGTGGCCGGATGCGTCCCGCGGCGTCGCGTCGCTTCCCGTGGCCGCGCGCCGTCCCGCGGCGTAGCGTCTCCGCCCGCGGCCGGCTCGCGGCCCGCGGCGAGAGCCGCGCCGCGGGGCCGCGCGAGCGGGCCCCATGACGCGACGCTTGCTCCTCGACCGGCTGCTGCGCCCCATCGCACCGGCGCCGGACGCGCGCTTCACCCCGCCGCCCGCGAGGGTGGCGGCGGGGCTCTGGACGATCGAGCGGCGCGTCCGCCTCGCGGGCGCCGCGCTCCCATCGCGCTCCACGGTGGTCCAGGTCGGCGAAGGGCGACTGCTCGTCGTCTCGCCGCCCGCGGACCCGTGCCCCGAGCTCGCGGCGATCGGCGCGGTGTCCGCGATCGTGGCGCCCAACTCGTTCCACCATCTCCACGCGGCGGCGTGGCTGCGCCGCCACCCCGAGGCGGCGCTCTACGTCGCGCCCGGGCTGCCGCGCCGCGTGCCCGGGCTCCCGCCCGCCGTCGAGCTGACCGAGACGCAGGCGACGCCCTGGCGCGACGCGCTCCCGTACGTCCTCCTCGGCCCGGATCGCGGGCTCGCCGAGGTGCTCTTCTTCCATCGCGCGAGCCGGACGCTGATCCTCACCGACGTCGCGTCCAACCTGGTCGACGTCCCGCGGGCACGCGACCGCCTCGCGTTCCGCCTCCTCGGCATGCCGGCCGGTTTCGGACCCAGTCGCAACGCGCGCCGCCTGTTCCTGCGGAACGAGGCGGTCGCGCGCGCGGCGCTTCGCGCCGCCTCGCGCTGGCCGTTCGAGCGCATCGTGGTGGCGCACGGCGCGATCGTCGAGCGCGGGGCGCGCGACGCGTTCGCGTCCGCCTTTGCGGCGTGGACGTGAGCGCGGCGGCGACGCCGCCGCCCCGGTGCCCCCTTCGCGTGGCGCGGGCCGCTTGACGCGCCCGCGGCCGGCGCTCGACAATCTTGCGTCGAGCGTCACGGCAAGGCGGAGGCGCGCCGGCCGCGCGCCCCGGAGCGTCCCATGATCCGAACGCAGGGCCTCACCCACATCCACCTCGTCGTCCGCGACCTCGAGCGCTCGCTGCGCTTCTACCGGAGCGTCTTCGGGATGGAAGAGCGCTTTCGCGACGGACCCAGGATGGTGTTCCTCAACACCCCGGGGAGCCGCGATCTCGTCACGCTCAACGAGGATCCCGCCGAGGCGCGGCTCGCCGGCGTGAACGGCGGCGTGGCGCACTTCGGCTTCCGCCTCGCCGACCCCGCCGACCTCGACGGCGCCATCGCGGCCGTCGAGGCCGCCGGCGGGAAGCTGCTCCAGCGCGGCGAGCACGGCCCGGGGATCCCGTTCGCCTACGTCGCGGATCCGGACGGGTACGTCATCGAGCTCTGAGCGCGCGCCCGCGAGGGCCGCCCGACCGGCGCGGACGGCGCGGCGCGCGGGCGTCGCGGCGGTGGGCCGCACGAAGGTGCTTGACGCGCGGGCGCCCGGCGGCCGAGACTGCGCCCGCTCGGAGGCGCCGCGTTGCAGGCCGAGGGGCCTCTTCTCACCATCGCGCAGATCTCGGTCGCGCTCGCCGGGTTCTCGAGCGTCGTCATCGCGCTTCGCGGGGCCGGGCCCGACGCCTGGTCGGCCCAGGATCGCGCGGGCCTCGCCAACGTCCTCGCCGCGAGCGTCGGCACGCTGGTCGGATCGCTGCTCCCCTTCCCGTTGGCGTACCTCGGCTGGCCGGACGCCCGCGTCTGGGGCGTGGTCAACGCGCTCTTCGGCGCGCTGGTCCTCGGGGTGGTAGGCGTCCTCGCGTACCAGGTGACGAGGGGTTCCCGGCCGCGCACGCCGCGGATCTTCTGGTCGTTCGTGAGCTCGGGCTTCGCGCTCGGCGCCTTGCTGCTGCTCTCGGCCGTCGACCTCGGAGTCCCGCGCGGCCCTGCGCTGCTCCTCTTCGGCTTCCTGTGGGCGCTGCTCGCCGCGTTCGCCCAGCTCGCGACGTTCCTCGTGCTGACGTGGTCGGACCGCCGCTGACCCTGCGACGCCGCGCTCGGCGAGGCCGGCATCGCGGCGGCGCGCGGCCGCTCCGTGCGGCCGAGGCGGCTCCAGACCGAGCCGCGCGCCGCGGCGTGCGCGCCCGCACAGCGCCGTTATCATGCCCCGCGCGCAGCGCGCCGCGGCGACTCGGACCGCCGCGACGATCCGGAGGGGGAACCGGTGAAGCGCATCGGGTCGATCGTGTGCGCGGGGGCGCTCGTGGCGTGCGCCTCCGTGGGCCGTCCGTCGGAGGGCGGCCTCGAGACCTCGCTCGAAGGGCTCAGCCAGAGCCCGTTCTCGTGCGTCCGGGGCGACGACGTCCAGACGTACGTCAGCGATCTGTGGCAAACGCTCCAGGACGCCTGGGTGCTGCCGGCCGGCGTCCCGGGCGATCAGCTCGTGAGCGTGCGGATCCCGTTCCACGCCGACGGGCAGCCCGCGCGGCTCGAGGTGGTGTCCGCGACGAACGAGGCGCTCCGCCGGAGCGTCGAGGCGGCCGTGGCGGCGGCGGAGCTGCCCGAGCCGCCCGATACGGCGCGGCCGTGCCTCGCGCTGCGATCGTTCCGCGTGGACTTCGCCAACCCGGCCGCGCCCGCGCGGGCCGTGCCCTAGCGCCGCGCGCGCGGCGCCGGCGCCGCGCGCCGCTACGACAGCCCGCGCAGGACGAGCTCGACCATCGCCGCGAAGACCTCCGCGGGCTCGCGGCCGTGCAGGGTGTGGCGGCGCGCGGGGGTGATCTCGTTCTGGATGAGGCCGTTCGCGGCGGCCCACAATACGTGCGCGACGAGCCAGTCGTCGCAGGGTCGGAACATGCCGGCCTCGACGCCCGCGCGGATCACGCCGGCGAGGATGCGCAGGCACTGCTCCCAGAGCTTGGTCACCTCCTCGACCACCGCCGGGGGCAGCGCGCCGATCACCTCCTGGTTTTCGATCGCCCAGAAGATGCGGAAGTACTCGGGATGGGCGGTCCAGTGCTCGCGGTAGAAACGGCCGAGGCGGCGGATCTGCTCGGCCGGATCGCGCCCCCCGGCGACGGCGTCGCGCACGCGCTGCTCGAAGAGCGCGCCGTTGTGCGAGAGCACGGCGACGTAGAGCTCGCCCTTGTTCTCGAAGTAGCGGTAGAGCGTTCCCTTCGCGACGCCGGCGCGCTGCGCCACCTCGTCGAGGTTCGCCTCCACGAAGCCGTCGCGAAAGAAGACCTCGCGCGCCGCCTCCAGGATGTGCTTGCGCTGGAGGGCCTTCTTCTGGTCGCGGGTGCGAAGGCCGTCCCCGGCCTCGTCGCCCTCGGGCTCAGTCGGCGATCGGGTCACTGCCCTCGTAACGATAGGGGGCGAACAGGTCCGTGTTCAGGTAGCGCTCGCCGAAGCTCGGGATGATCGCGACGATCGTCTTCCCGGCGTTCTCCGGCCGGCGCGCGTACTGGATCGCCGCCCAGACGTTGCCGCCCGACGAGATCCCGCAGAGGATCCCTTCCTCCTTGGCGAGCCGCCGGGCCATCTCGAACGCGTTCTGATCGCTCACGGTGATGATCTCGTCCACGAGCTTCGTGTCGAGCACGTCCGGCACGAAGCCGGCGCCGATGCCCTGGATCTTGTGCGGCCCGGGCGAGCCGCCCGAGAGCACGGCGCTCGTCTCGGGCTCGACCGCGATCGCGCGGAACGTGGGCTTCCTCGGCTTGATCACCTGGGAGACGCCCGTGATCGTCCCGCCGGTCCCGACGCCCGCGACGAGCGCGTCGATGGTGCCGTCGGTGTCGCCCCACAGCTCCTCGGCCGTCGTCTTGCGGTGGACCTCGGGGTTCGCGGGGTTCCGGAACTGCTGGGGCATGAAGGCGTCCGGCAGCTCGGCGCAGATCTCGTTCGCCTTGTCGATGGCGCCCTGCATCCGCTTGGCGCCCTCCGTGAGGACGAGCTTCGCGCCGAAGGCGCGCAGCGTGATGCGGCGCTCGATGCTCATCGTATCCGGCATCACCAGGATGCAGCGGTAGCCCTTCACGGCGGCGACGAACGCGAGCGCGATGCCGGTGTTGCCGCTCGTCGGCTCGACGATCACCGTCTTCCCGGGCTCGATCAGGCCGTCGCGCTCCGCCGCCTCGATCATCGAGAGGCCGATGCGGTCCTTCACGCTGGCCGCGGGGTTGTGGCTCTCGAGCTTCGCGAGGACCTGCGTCCCCTTCGGAAGGCCGCTCGTCACCCGGTGAAGGCGCACGAGCGGCGTGCGGCCGACGAGCTCGGTGATGTCGTTCGCGATGCGCATGGGGGTTCCTCTCGGGGCGGGCAGGCCGTCAGGGTAACTCGGCGGCCGAACGGCTGTCATCCGCGCCGCCGGGCGCGCCGAGGAGCGCCTCGACGAGCACGGTGGCGTAGCTCCCTGCCGGAAGCGCGAAGCGAAGCGATACCTCGCCCGGCGCCTCCGCCGCGAAGGAGAGCTCCTCCGGCCGCACCCGGAGCGGCCGGCGGGCGCCGCGCGCGCGGACGCCGGGGGGTGGGCGGAAGCGCGCCGGGTCGACGCCGACGCGCGCGAGCGCAGCGCGCTCGCGCGCCGCCGGCGCCCCCGCGGCCGGGGCCATGCGGGTGCCGAAGATCGGGCCGGTGGGGCTGATCTCGAAGCGGTCGCAGCGCGGCTGCTCGCGCGCCGCGTCCTCGACCAGGAAGAGCCCGCCGCTCGCGCAGACGACCGCGACGTCCCCGTCCTCGAGCCGGTCGAGGGCGAGCGGCCGGTGCGCGAGGACGTCGTCGAACACCGCCGCCTGGAGCGCGGACAGGAGGAAGCGAGCCTCGCGCCGGTCGCGCGGCCAGCCGCCCTCGCCCGCGAGCGCCGCGGCCGCGCGGGCGGCGTTGCGCCCGCCGGCCCCGAAGCGCTGCGCACCGAACCGGTTCGGGACGCCGCGCGCGACGGCGTCCGCGGCGCGCGCCGGGAGCTCCGCGAGCGAGGCCTCGGGCAGGCCGCGCAGCCGCAGGCGGAAGCGGTTCCCGCGCAGCTGCCCCGTGCGCAGCTTGTGGCCGTGCCGGCGCGCCTCGAGGACGCGCACGCCCTCGGCCTCGAGCGCGAGCGCGGCCGAGGGCTCGAGCGCGGGCACCGAGAGCCACTGGCGCGCGACCGCGAAGCGGTCCTTCCGGCCCGCGTAGCCGACGTCGCCGGGCCGGACGTTCGCGGCGCGCGCGAGGAGGCGGGCCACCTCCTCGGTCGTGCGCAGCCGCTTCTCGACGTACACGAAGGTGTGCGCGCCCTCGCCGCAGGGCGCGTAGAGCGGCAGCTCCTCGACCGCGAAGTCCTCCGGCGCGTCGAAGCGGAGCGCGGGCCGCGAGGCGGCCGGCTCGGGCTCGGTCACGCGGTCGGCTCGCGCCCCGCGGGCCCCGGCGCGTCGTCGTAGAGGAACGCGAAGAGGTCGCCCTGCGCGACCGGCGCGAACGAGCGCCGGTGCACCGGCGTGGGCCCGCGGCGGCGGAGCGCGGCGAGGTGCGAGCGCGTCGCGTAGCCCTTGTGGCGGGAGAACCCGTAGCCGGGGAACTCCGCGTCGAGGCGGACCATGATGGCGTCTCGGTGCACTTTCGCGACGATGGAAGCCGCCGCGATGGAGCCGTCGAGCGCGTCGCCGTTCACGATGGGCGTCTGCGGCGCCGCGAGGTCCGGGATCTTGCGCGCGTCGACGAGGACGTGCTGCGGCTCGACGGAAAGCGCCGTCACCGCGCGCCGCATCGCCTCGAGCCCGGCGCGGTAGATGTTCCGCCGGTCGATCTCCTCGGGCCACACCTCGGCCACGGCGAAGGCCACCGCCTCCGCGCGGATCGCGGCGGCGAGGCGCTCGCGGGCGGGCGCGAGGAGGCGCTTGGAGTCGTCGAGCCCGGCGAAGTAGACGCGCTCCGGGAGGATCACGGCGGCGGCGACGACGGGCCCTGCGAGGGGTCCCATGCCCGCCTCGTCCACGCCGGCGACGATGCGCACGCCTTCGCGCGCGAGGGCGCGGCGGCGGGCGAAGAGCCTCGCCACGCGGCGCCGCTCGCGGCGCTCCTCCTCGAGCCGGCGCGCCGCCTCGAGCGCGAGCGCGCGCGCCCCGGCGCGCGGGTCGGCCGCGAGGAGCCGGGCGAGCTGCGCGAGCGCGCGCGGCCTCCCGTCGCACGCCCGCAGCCGCGCCCGCAGCGCGGCGAGCGACCACGCCTCGGGCGTCATGCCTCCTCCTCCTTCCCCGGCGCGAGGCCCGCGCGCCGCTCGAGCCGGCGCAGCCGGCGTGCGAGCTCCGGCAGCTTGTAGAGGAGGACCATGGCGCGGTGCCACGTGCGCTCCGGCACCGCGGGGAAGCCGTAGACGCGGCTCCCCGGCGCGAGGTCCTGGACGACGCCCCCGCGCGCCCCGACGAACGAGCCGTCCCCGAGCGTCACCTGGTTCGCGACGCCGCTCTGCGCCATGAGGAAGACGCGTCTTCCCACCACGCTGCTCCCCGCCAGCCCCGACTGCGCGACGATCGCGCTTCCCTCGCCGATGCGACAGTTGTGCCCCACCATCACGAGGTCGTCGATCTTCACGCCGCGTCCGATGCGCGTCTCGCCGAAGCGGGCGCGGTCGACGGCCGCGAGCGCGCCGATCTCCGCGTCGTCCTCGACGACCACGATCCCGAGCTGGGGCACCTTCTCGAGCCGGCCCGCCTCGTCGAACTCGTAGCCGAAGCCGTCGGCCCCTAGCACCGCGCCGGGCTGGACGACGACGCGGTCGCCGAGGACCGTCCCTTCCCGCAGCACGGCGTGCGCGTGGATCTCGCAGTCGGCGCCCACGCGGACGTCCGGGTAGACCGTCGCGTGGGGGTGGATCACCGAGCGGGCGCCGATGCGGCTGCGCGCGCCCACGACGGCGAAGGGTCCGACGGACGCGTCCGGGTGCAGCTCCGCGCCGGGGTCCACCGCGGCGCGCGGATCGACGCCCGGGGCCGGGCGCGGCGCGGGCGCGAGGAGCCGCGCCGCGCGGGCGAGGTCGAGGTTCGGCGCGCCCGAGCGGATCGTCGGGCGGCCGCCCGTCGCGACGCCGGGCGGCGCGATCACCGCACCGATCCGGCTCCGCGCCAGCGCCTCGGCGTTGCGCGCCGCGCGCACGAAGCCGAGGTCGTACGGCCCCCCGTCCTCGAGCGACGCCACGCCGCGGAGCTCGAGGCCGGGGTCGCCCTCGACCGGCCTCCCTCCGAGACGTTCGGCCAGCTCGCCCAGCCGCACCGGCTAGCGGGCCAGGAGGACGGCGACGGGCGAGGAGCGCGCGACCGCGGCCGCGTTGCTCCCGAGGAAGTACTCGTTGATGCGGTTGCGGCCGAAGGCGCCCATCACGATGAGGCCGGCCCGCGCGCCGCGCGCCGTGTCGACGAGCTTCACGTCCGGACGGCCGAGCGTGGACGACGCCTCGCGCACCGGCACCGAGACGGTGCCGACGAGGCGGCGCACCTCGTCGAAGCGCGCGACGGCGCGGCCCTTGTCCTTCGAGTCGACGAAGCAGTGGATGCCCTGCTCGAGCCGCCCGGCGAGCTCGACCGCGAGCTTCGCGGCGATCCGCGAGCCGGGCGAGCCGTCGAAGCCGAGGACGAGCGGGCCCCCGAGCTCCGCGCCGACCGGCACGACGAGGGCCGGCTTGGCCGTCTTGCGCAGCACGCCGTCGACGGTCGAGCCGATCAGCGCGGTGCGGTGCTTCGCGTTCTGGCCGTCGCGGCCCAGGACGAGGAGGTCGGCCGACTGCCCGCGTTCGACGATGCGGTCGTCCGCGATCCCGCGCAGCGTGTCGACCTTGCACTCGAGGCCGTTCTGGCGCGCCAGGTCGCCGAGCCGGCGCCCGACCGCCTCGGCGCGGGCGCGCAGGAAGGCCTCGATGCCCTCGAGGTTCGGGGCCGGGACCCCGAGGCTCTCCGCGCGCAGCCCGTGGAGCAGCCGGTCCTCGATCACCGTCACGCCCTGCACGCGCGCGCGCAGCCGGGCGGCCAGCGCGACGCCCAGGCGCTCGGCGGCGCTCGCGGCGTCGGATCCATCCGTCGCGATCAGGATCGACTCGATCATTCGCTTCTCCGTCCGAGCTACGAGAGCCAACGCCCGAGCGGCGTGCCCCAGAGGAGCCGCATCGCCCGCTGCAACAGGCGCGTCTTTCGCGCCGTGTAGGGGAACCAGAGCAGCTCGTTCTTCCCCCCGAAGCGGTCGACCGCGATCGCCTGCGCGTGACAGTAGCTGCGCAGCCCGATCTCGCCGTTCACCTGCCCGATGCCGCTCTCCTTGCGGCCGCCGAACGGCGCTTCGGGCATGCCGTAAGTGATCATGCAGTCGTTCACGACGGCGGAGCCCGCCTGGATCTGCTTCGCGAGCTCGATCCCGCGCCGCTTGTCGCGCGTCCACACGTTGGCGTTGAGCCCGTAGCGCGTGTCGTTCGCGAGGCGGATCGCCTCCTCCTCGTCGCGCACGCGCATGATCGGGAGGAGCGGCCCGAAGCTCTCCTCGCGCATCACCGCCATGTCGTGGTCCACGTCGACGAGCACGGTGGGCTCGAAGAAGAGGCCCGGCGTGTTCGGGTTGCGGCGCCCGCCGGCGAGGACCCGCGCGCCGCGCGCGACGGCGTCCTGCACGTGGCGCTCCACGATCTCGAGCTGCGAGGGGAGGATCATGGGACCCACGTCGGCCTCGCCGCCCGCGCCCTGGCGCAGCTCGCCGGTGCGCGCGAGCACCTTGCGGACGAACTCGTCGGCGACGGCGTCGACCACGTACACCCGCTCGGTCGAGACGCACACCTGGCCCGCGTTCGCGAAGGCGCCGTACACCGCGCCCGCGGCGGCACGGTCGAGGTCGGCGTCCGCGCAGACCACCATGGGGTCCTTGCCGCCGAGCTCGAGCGTGCACGGGATGAGGCGGCGCCCGCACGCCTCGGCGACGCGGCGGCCGGTCGCGACGCTGCCGGTGAAGGAGATCTTGTCGCAGCCCGCCTCGACCAGCGCGCGGCCCGTCTCGCCGTCGCCCGGGAGGCACTGGAGCACACCCTCCGGGAGCCCGGCGGCGCGGAACACCTCCTCGACGAGCTGGCCCGAGTGCGGCGTCGCCTCCGAGGGCTTGAGCAGGACCGCGTTTCCCGCCACGAGCGCCTGCGCCGTGGGGTTGAGCGCGAGGAGGAACGGGAAGTTCCAGGGCGTGATGATGCCGACGACGCCGAGCGGGCGATATGCGATGCGCAGCTTCTTCGTCTTCATCAGGTGCACGGGGACCGTGCGGTCGGCCAGGATGCGCCTCGCGCGCCGGGCGTAGAACGAGAGCGCGTCGCAGGCGGCGAGCACCTCGACGGCGAGCGCCTCCGTCTCGGGCTTTCCCGTCTCGCGCCGCACGACGTCGACGACGTCGGCCTCGCGCGAGAGGAGGACGCGCACCGCGCGGCGCAGGACGCGCGCGCGCTCGTCGACGGAGAGGGCGCCCCACTCGCGCTGCGCCTTCCGCGCGATCTCGAGCGCGGTGCGCACGTCGGCGGCGCTCCGCGCCTCGAGCTCGCCGATCGGCTCGAGCGTCGCGGGGCTGCGCAGGCGGTAGCGGCGGCGCTCGCCGGGACCGGGCTCGAGCGGCTCCAGGACGGCCATGGGGGTGCCTCGCTGCCCGCGATTCGGGGCGGGAAAACGGACCGAAGGTACAGGGCCCCCGCGGGAAATGTCAATCGCGATTGCGAGGTGCGCCGCCGATTGCGCGGCGCGCCGGCGCGTGGATCGTCCGGGCGCGATGGAGCCCGCCCTGTTCCGACGCTTCCCCGCCCTGGCGGGCCGCATCCCACACCAGCCGCTCCTCGCCGGACCGACGCCCGTCGAGCCGCTCGCGCTCCCCGCCCCGTTCGCGGCGCCGGCGCTGTTCGTGAAGCGCGACGAGCGCTGCACCCCGCTCTACGGCGGGAACAAGCCGCGCAAGCTCGAGTTCCTGCTCGGCGACGCGCTCGCGCGCCGGGCCCGGCGCGTCGTCACGACGGGCGGTCTGGGCACGCACCACGGGCTCGCGACCGCGCTCTTCGCGCGCGCCTCGGGCCTCGCGACGACGCTCGTGCTCGTGGACCAGCCGGTGACGCCCGCCGTCCGCGCGTCGCTTCGACACTTGAGCGCGTCGGGCGCGGAGGTGTTCGACGCACGCAGCGTGCGCGGCGCGGCGTGGCGCGTGGCGCGCGTCCTCGCGCGCCACGCCGCGCGCGGCGAGCGGCCGCGCCTGATCCCGACCGGCGGCTCCGGGCCGGTCGGGAACCTCGGCTTCGTCTCCGCGGCCTGCGAGCTCGCCGAGCAGGTCGCGGCCGGCCTCCTTCCGGAGCCCGCCGCCGTCTTCGTTCCGGTCGGGAGCGGCGGCACGGCGGCCGGGCTCGCCGCGGGCCTGCGCCTGGCCGGGCTGCGCGCGCAGGTGGTCGGCGTGCTGGTGACGGACATCCTCCCGCCTTCGCCCGCGTCGCTCGCCCGCGGCGCGCGGCGGGTCCTCGCCCGCCTCGCGCGCGAGGACGACGCGCTCGCCGCGTCGGGCCGCGCGACCGCCGCCCTCGACGTCGCGCTCGCGCGCGGCCAGCTCGGCCCCGGCTACGGCGTCGCGACGGACGCCGCCCGCGCTGCACGCGACGCGGCGGGCGCCGCCGGCCTCGTCCTCGACCTCACCTACTCGGCGAAGGCCTTCGCCGAGCTGCTGGCGCGCGCCCGCGCGGGGGACCTTCCGCGCGGGCCCGTGCTGTTCTGGCTCACCTACAATGCCGTCGATCCCGCGATCTCCGCGCCCGGCCCCGTCCGCCTCGAGCGGCTGCCGCCGCGGCTGCGCCGGATCGCGCAGGAGGAGACGCCGTGAGGGGAACGCGCGCGCCGCTCACGCGCCGCAGCTTCCTGGCCCTCGCCGGCGGGAGCGCCGCCCTCGCCGCGCTGGCGCGCAGCGCGCCGCTCGCCGCGCTCGCGTGCGACCCGGACGCGGAGCCCCCGCCGGCGCCGCCGGGCGCGCGCTTCTTCGCGCCGGACGAGGCCGACGTCCTCGCGGCCGTGGTGGACCGCATCGCCGAGACGGGGCGAGCCGACGCCCCGCGCGCGCGGGAGACGGGGGCGATCGAGGCGATCGACCGCCTCTGTCTCGCGCTCGATCCCGGGCTCACGCGCCCGCTCCCCGCGCTGCTGCGCCTCGTCGACTGGGGTCCCTGGCTCTTCGACGGCGCGTTCGCGCGCTTCCGCGAGCTCCCGCCCGAGGCGCAGGACGCCTCGCTGCGCGGCTGGATGGAGAGCCGCTTCGCGCTGCGGCGGCAGGGCTTCGAGGCGCTGAAGGGGCTCGCCTTCTACGGCTGGTACGCGCAGCCCGCGAGCTGGCGCCTCGTCGGCTACGCGGGGCCGCTCCTGCGCGCGCCGGGCCCGCCGTGAGCGTCGACCTCGCCGCGGCGCGCGAGCCGCTCGCGCTGCGCGCCGACGCGTGCGTGATCGGCTCCGGCGGCGGAGGCGCCGTGGCCGCCGCGGAGCTCGCGCGCGGCGGCCTGGACGTCGTCGTGCTCGAGCAGGGCCCGCACTGGACGCGCCGCGACTTCACGCAGCGCGAGGACGAGATGCTGCCCCGCCTCTTCGAGGAGGCGGGGATGCGCCGGACAGAGGACGGCTCGATCACCGTGCTCCAGGGCCGGAACGTGGGCGGCTCCACGGTCCACAATCTCTGCTACGCCTTCCGCACGCCGGACCCGATCCTCGCGCTCTGGCGCGAGGAGCACGGTCTCCCCTCGCTCACCGCGGAGGCGCTCGCGCCGAGCTTCGAGCGCGTCGAGCGCATGCTGAAGGTGAAGCCGATCCGCGAGGACGAGGTGAACGCGCTGAACCGGATCGTGCGCGCGGGCGCCGAGAAGCTCGGCTACTCGGGGTTCGTGACGAAGCACAACCGCGAGGGCTGCGTCCAGTCCGGCTACTGCATCCTCGGCTGCTCGTACGACGCGAAGCAGTCGATGCTGGTCACCTACGTGCCCGAGGCCGAGCGGCTCGGCGCGCGGCTCTACGCGAACGCGCGGGTGGAGACGGTGGAGACGGACGGCGGCGCGCCGCGCGCGCGCGTGCGCGCGGTGGCGGGCCGTGCGGCGGGGCCGGGCGGCCGGCCGGGCGTCCCGTTCCGCGTGGAGGCGAGGATCGTCGTGCTCGCGGCCGGGGCGGTGGCCTCGCCCGAGATCCTGCGGCGGAGCGGCATCGGGCGCGGCGCCGGGCAGGTCGGCGCGCACCTCCACCTCCACCCCTCCGTCATGGCGGCCGGGTTCTTCGAGGAGCCGATCCACGCCTACCGCGGGATCCCGCAGAGCTACTACGTGGACGAGTTCATCGACCTCGAGCGCGACCCACGCGCCGGCTACGTGCTGATGCCGATCGCGGGCTTCCCCGTGCTCACGGCCGCGCAGCTCCCCGGCTTCGGGCGCGAGCACTTCCGCTTCATGCAGCGCTTCGCGCACATGGCCGGGCTGCTCGCGCTGCTCCACGACCAGAGCGAGGGCAGCGTGCAGCCGGGCGACGCGCCGGGCCGCCCGCGCATCCGCTACGCGCTCGACCCGCGCGACGCCGCGCAGCTCGCCGAGGGCCTCCTCCACTGCGTCGAGGTCCTGCTCGCGGGCGGCGCGTACGAGGTGCTCGTCCCGTACGCGCGCGATCCGCTCGTCGTGCGGCCGGGGGACGACCTCGCGAGGATCCTGCGGCGCGGCGTGGCGCAGTCCGGGCCGAACGCGATCCCGCTCGCCTCGACGCACCCGCAGTCCACGTGCCGGATGGGCCGCGACCCGCGCACGTCGGTCGTGGGCGAGCTCGGCGAGTGCCACGACGTCGCGGGGCTCTTCGTCGCCGACATGAGCGTCTTCCCCACGTCGCTGGGCGCGCCGCCCCAGATCACGACGGCGGCGCTCGCGGACCGCACCGCGCACCACATCCTCGAACGGCGCGCCGAGCTCGCGGCGTGACGGCCGAGCCCGCCGAGGAGGGGCGGGCCGCGCCGGCCCCCGGCGCGGCCTCGGGCGGCGCCGGCCCGGGCCCGGCGCGCGAGCGCGCGGGGACGCCCTCGATCTGGCCGCTCGCCGGGCCGACGATGCTCGCCTTCGCGCTCCAGGCGCTCGTCGGCTTCGTGAGCACCGTGATCGTCGCGCGGCTCGGCTCCGCCGACGCGCCGGAGGTGGGGCGCAACGCGGTCGCCGCCGCGTCGATCGCGGGGCAGGTGCACTTCGTCGCCTTCGCGGTGCTGGCGGCGGTCACGATCGGGACGACCGCGCTCGTGGCCCGCGCGGTCGGCGCGGGCGACTGGCGCGAGGCGGACCGCGTGCTGCGCTGCTCGACGCTCGCCGCCGCCGCGCTCGCGGCGGCGATGATGGCGGCGGCGCCGTTCGCCGAGCGGCTCGTCGGCGCGTTCGGCGTCGCGCCCGAGGTGTCGCTGCTCGGCGGCCGCTACCTGCGCATCCTGCTCTGGTTCAACGTGCCGATGGCGGTCGGGCTCGTGCTCTCGAGCGGCCTGCGCGGCGCCGGCGACGTGCGCCTTCCGCTCGCGATCGGCGCGCTCATGAACCTCGTGAACGTCTTCGGGCACTGGGTTCTCGTCTTCGGCCATCTCGGCGCGCCGCGCCTCGCCACCGACGGCTCCGCGATCGCGACCGGGGTCTCGTTCCTCGTCGGCGCGCTGATCTACGTCGCGCTGTGGCAGCGCAACGTCCTCGCCGTGGAGCGCGGGCCGTGGCTCGACGGGATCTCGCGCGAGCGCGTGTGGCGCATCGTCCGGATCGGGCTTCCGACCGCGGTCGAGCAGTTCGCCTGGCAGATCGGGCTCTTCCTCTTCCTGCGCATCGTGGCCGGGTTCGGCACGGAGCCGGTCGCCGCGTACATGATCGGCGTGCGCATCCTCTCCTTCTCGTTCGTGCCCGGGCTCGGGTTCTCGACCGCGGCCTCGACCCTCGTCGGCCAGCACCTCGGCGCCGGCGACCCGCGCGGCGCGTCGCGCTCGGGCTGGCGCTGCACGCTCGCCGCGATGGGCGTCATGTCGGTCGCGGGGCTCTCGATCATCGGGCTCGCGCCGACGGTCGCGGGCTGGTTCGGCGCGACCGGCGCCGACACGGTGCGCCTCACCGTGCTCTTCATCTACGTGCTCGGCGCGGCGCAGCCCCTCATGGCGATGGAGTACGCGCTCGGCGGGGCGCTGCGCGGCGCCGGCGACACGCGCTTTCCGCTCTTCGCGATCCTGACCGGGCTCTTCGGCTTCCGGCTCGCCGGCTCGGCGCTCGTGCGCTTCGTGTTCGAAGGCGGCGTGGTGGCGGTATGGTGCTGCCTCCTCGCCGACTACCTCGTGAAGGCGTCGCTCCTGGCCTGGCGCTTCGCGTCGGGGCGCTGGCAGCACGTGCGGCTGTGAGGAGTGTCCCCTTCGTCAGCTCGGTGGAACGTCCCCGAAGTGGAGCCCCTACCCGGGGTGGATCCCGGCGACGAGGTGGAGGATGTCGGTCTCGGTGATCATGCCGACGAGCTCGTCGCCCTCGACCACGGGGAGGCAGCCGATCTTGCGCTCCGCCATGATGAGCGCCGCTTCGGCGACGGTCACGTCGGGCCCGACCACGACGGGCGGCGTCGACATCACGCGCGCGATCTCGACGGCGTGGAGGAAGAGGCGGCGCTCGTCGTCGCGGTGGCCGGTCAGGTTGGAGAGCGAGGCCCGCAGCAGGTCGCGGTGCGAGACGACACCCACCAGGCGCCCCGCCTGCACGACGGGGATGTGCCGCACCTGGCCCAGCGTCATGATATCTTCGACCGTCGAGAGCGTCTCGCTGGCCGAGATCGTGACGATGCTCTTCTGCATCACGTCGTGGACGGGAACCCGGGTGACGTCCATCATCGGGTGGGGATGGTAGTCGATGGCGCGGCCCGAAGGGGAGCGGAAAACGGGCGGACGCCGCGCGCCGCGGCGCGCGCCCGCCGTCCCGCCCCGGGGCCTCGACACCCCGGACGCCGCGGCCGACGCGGGGCTGCTGCCCGAGCTCGTGCGGCGCGGGCTCGCGCTCGGCGTGACCGGCCTCTTCCTCACCGAGGAGGCGCTGCGGCGCGCGCTCGGCGAAGGCGCGCCGCGCGACTGGCTGGAGTCCTTCGTCGCGCAGGGTGAGCGCACGCGCGCCGAGCTCGTGGAGCGGCTCTCCCGGGACGTCGGGCGCGTGCTCTCCGCCGTGGACCCGGCCGAGCTGCTCCGGCGCCTGCTCGAGGGGCGAACGCTCGAGATCCGCGCCGAGATCCGGCTCCAGCCCGCGCCTCGCGCGTCGCGCGGTGCGACGCGTCCGGACGACGCGGGCGCTGGCGGCCCGGACGACGAATGACCGCCGCGGCGGCCCACCGGCCCGCGCGGCCCGCGCGCGCGGGCGCGATCCTGGCGCTGGGCGCGACGGCGCTCGCCGCGCTCGTCTACTGGGGCCTCGGCCCGCGCCCGAAGGGGCGCGCCTGGTGGGAGCCGAAGGGGAGCCTCGCGCGCGCGCTCGCCGAGACCTCCCTCGCGCCGGTCGTCGAGGAGACGGTCGTCGCCCTGCTCGTCTTCGGCCTCGCCGCTGCGGCGCTCGCGGCCGCGGTATTCGCCACCACCCGCTCCGCCTTCGCGCGCTTCGCGGCGGTCTCGTCCGTGGTCGCGACCCTTCTCTTCGTGTTCTACGCCCTCGAGGCGAGCTTCGTGTGGAGCTTCTTCCGCTGGCGCTGGTCGGCCTCGCTCGCGCTCCTGGCGCTCGCGCTCGGCGCGGCGGCGACCGCGCCGCTCCTCGCCGCGGCCTGGCTCCGCCTCGGCTGGGTCGCCCGCGTGGCGACCTATCTCCCGCTGTTCCTCCTCGTCCTCGCGTTCGAGCGCAACGTGACCGGCACCGATCCGAGCCTGCGCTTCGCGATCTCGCCCTGGCCCTTCGTCCAGATCTTCGGGCTCGAGGTGGGCGCCGCGCTCCTCGGCGCGCTCGTCCTCGGGGTGGGCCTCGGGCTCTTCGCGCTCGCGCGCGCGGGCGCCGCGGCGGGCGCCGCGCACTGGGCGCTGGGCGCGCTCGTCGCGGCGGCGCTCCCGGCGGGCGCGCTCCTCCTCGCGGCCGAGCGCGAGCTCCTCCCCGTGCCGGCCGGCGCGCGGGCCGCGCTCCTCCTCGCAGCCGCCTCCGCTGCCGTCTTCGCCGTCGCCGCGACCGCCTGGCTGCGCGGGCGTACCGACGAGCGGGCGCGGCGCGCGCTCGCGTGGAGCGTCGGCGGCGCGCTCGTCCTCGCGCCGATCGCGCTCGGCCAGGTGCTCGCGCGCCTCGACTACACCGAGACGCGCAACGTGCGCGCGCAGCGCATCATCGACGCGCTGGAGCGTCACCGCGAGCGCGCCGCGGCGTACCCCGACAAGCTCTCCGAGCTCGTCGCCGCCGGCGACCTCGAGCAGGTCCCCTCGCCCCGCATCGGCTTCCCGGGCTTCTCCGAGCAGGCGTTCGTGTACCAGAACTTCGGCGACAGCTACCTGCTCGAGTTCTCGGCGCCGCGCTGGATCCAGTGCGCCTACAACCCTCCGTACGACGAGTACGAGGGCGAGGAGCCGGAGGACGCCGAGGACGTCTCGGACGACGGAGCGGGCGCCGCGGGCGAAGGCGCGTGGTCCTGCCCCTCGAAGCCCCCGGAGCTCTGGTAGCGGTGGCGGCCGTCTCGCGCCGCGTCTCGCCGGCGGAGCGCCTGTTCCGGGCGCGCCGCATCAGCACGACCTTCGGGCGCGTCTACCTCGGGGCGAAGGCGAACCAGTTCATCGCCCGGCGGCTCCGCCCGCTCGACATGGACCGGCGCTGGTCCGCCTTCCACCGGGGCAGCGCCGGCCAGATCTACCGCCTCGCGCTCGACCTGCGCGGCCTCGTGCTGAAGGGCTGCCAGTTCCTCGGCGCGCGCGCGGACGTCGTCCCTCCCGAGTACGTCGAGGTGCTCTCGCGTCTCCAGGACCGCGTGCCGCCTCGCCCGTTCGAGGTCGTGCGCGGCGTCGTGGAGGAAGACCTCGGCCGCCCGCTCGACGCCGTCTTCGAGGCGTTCTCGCGCAAGCCCATCGCCGCGGCCTCGCTGGCGCAGGTGCACGAGGCGCGCCTGCGCGGCGGGCGCCGCGTCGCCGTGAAGGTGCAGTACCCCGAGATCGCCGAGCAGGTGCGCGGCGACCTCGCGAACCTGCGCGCGCTCTTCCGCGCGGTCGGCTGGCTCGAGCGCGACCTCGACCTCCTCCCGATCGTGAACGAGCTCGCCGCGCAGATGCCGCGCGAGCTCGACTTCGAGGCCGAGGGCCGCAACGCCGAGGCGATGGCGCAGCGCCTGCGCCGCCGCCGCGAGATCGCCATCCCGTCCATCGATTGGAAGCACACGAGCCGGCGCGTGCTCGTGATGGAGTTCATGGACGGCATCAAGATCACGGACCTGGACGCGCTGCGCGCGGCGGGCGTCGACCTCACGTGGGTCGTCCACACGCTCGTCGACGTCTTCGCCGAGCAGATCCTCGCGCTCGGCTTCTTCCACGCGGACCCGCACCCGGGCAACCTCTTCGTGCAGCCCGCGGCGGAAGGCCGCGGCCCCCGCCTCGTGCTGCTCGACTTCGGCCTCGCGAAGGAGCTCCCCGACGGCTTCCGGAAGGGCGTCGTCGGCTTCACCGCCGCCCTCCTCCGCGGCGACGTCGACGCGATGGCGACAGCCCTCGCCGCGCTCGGCTTCGAGACCCGCAGCGGCTCGCTGGAGTCCCTGCGCGAGGTGGCCGAGGTGATCCTCCGCATCGGCATCGAGATCCGCGAGCGCGGCTCGCTCGACCCCGAGACCGTCACCCGCCTGCGCGACGAGATCCCCGCCCGCGTCCGCGCCAACCCGGTCGTCCGCGTCCCCCACCACCTCGTCCTCGTGGGCCGCACGATCGGCCTCCTCTCCGGCCTCTCGCGCGAGCTCGGCGCGAAGGTGGACCTCCTCCGCATCGCGGCGCCGTGGGCGTTCGCGCCGGAGGGGAAGCGGGCGTAGCGGCCCAGCGGCGGGGCGCAGCGGTCCGCCCGCCCTCCGCGGCGACCTTCGTCGCCGCAGGGTCAGCCCGAGCCCGGATTCGGCGCCGCGTTACGCTGCGAGCCGATGCTGTGTAACACGCCTCAGCCGCTTGCAGCGTCGCGCCTACACCCGCAGCCGCGTTGCTTTTCCGCGCGGCGCGGCCCCGCGGTATTATGCGCCGGCCCGGCGCGGGCATCCGTCGCGGTGTCCGCGGGCCAACAGTGGCTTGGCTCCCCGGGGCGACACCGATGACTCGCCAACGCGCGGAGTGAGATGGAACAAGGTCAGCTCAACTGGATCGCCAACTTCATCTGGGGCATCGCGGACGACGTCCTGAGGGACCTCTACGTCCGGGGCAAGTATCGCGACGTCATCCTGCCGATGACCGTGCTGCGCCGGCTCGACGCCGTGCTCGAGCCGACGAAGCAGGCAGTGCTCGACATGAAGGCGTCGCTCGACAAAGCCAACATCACTAATCAGGACCAGGCCCTGCGCCAAGCGGCCGGACAGGCCTTCTACAACACCTCGAAGTTCACCCTGCGCGACCTCAGGGCTCGCGCCAGCCAGCAGCAGCTCAAGGCGGACTTCGAGGCGTACCTCGACGGCTTCTCCCCCAACGTCCAGGACATCCTCGAGAACTTCGAGTTCCGTAACCAGATCCCGCGGCTCTCCAAGGCAGACGCGCTCGGCACGCTGATCGAGAAGTTCCTCTCGCCCGACATCAACCTGAGCCCGAGCCCGGTCCTGAACGGCGACGGCTCGGTGAAGCACCGCGGGCTCGACAACCACGGCATGGGCACGGTGTTCGAGGAGCTGGTCCGGCGCTTCAACGAGGAGAACAACGAGGAAGCCGGCAAGCACTGGACGCCGCGCGACGCCGTGAAGCTCATGGCGAAGCTGATCTTCCTGCCCGTCGCCGACGAGATCGAGTCGGGCACCTACCTGCTCTACGACGGCGCCTGTGGCACGGGCGGCATGCTGACCGTCGCCGAGGAGACGCTCCAGGAGCTCGCCGCCGCACACGGCAAGCAGGTAGCGACCCACCTCTACGGTCAGGAAATCAACGCCGAGACCTACGCCATCTGCAAGGCGGATCTCCTGCTGAAGGGCGAGGGCGAGGCGGCCGACAACATCGTCGGCGGGCCGGAGCACTCGACGCTCGCCAACGACGCCTTCCCGTCGCGCGAGTTCGACTTCATGCTCTCCAATCCGCCCTACGGCAAGAGCTGGAAGAGCGACCTCGAGCGCATGGGCGGCAAGGACGGCCTCAAGGACCCGCGCTTCCTGATCGAGCACGCGGACGACCCCGAGTACTCGCTGGTCACGCGCTCGAGCGACGGCCAGATGCTGTTCCTGGCCAACATGCTCTCGAAGATGAAGCAAGGCACCAAGCTCGGCAGCCGCATCGCCGAGGTGCACAACGGGAGTTCGCTCTTCACCGGCGACGCCGGCCAGGGCGAGAGCAACATCCGCCGCTGGATCCTCGAGAACGACTGGCTGGAGGCGATCGTCGCCCTGCCGCTCAACATGTTCTACAACACCGGCATCGCGACCTACGTCTGGGTGCTCACGAACCGCAAGCCGGAGCACCGCCGGGGCCGCGTGCAGCTCATCGACGCAACGGGCTGGTACAAGCCCCTGCGCAAGAACCTCGGCAAGAAGAACTGCGAGCTCTCCGCCGAGGACATCCAGCGCATCTGTGACACCTTCCTCGAGTTCAAGGAGACCGACCAGTCGAAGATCTTCCCCAACGCCGCCTTCGGCTACTGGAAGGTCACGGTCGAACGGCCGCTGCGCCTGAAGGACATCGATCCCGAGCGCGCCTACGCCGCGAAGGAGATCAAGGCGCTGAAGGAGAGCGCCGAGCGCGGCGACGACGCGCCGCCGGTCATCAAGAAGATCCACAAGAAGGGCACGCCGCCCGACCCGCTGCGCGGACTTTTCGAGACCGGGATCGCCGGCAAGCCTGCCGTCGTGGAGTACGAGCCCGACCCCGACCTGCGCGATACCGAGCAGACGCCGCTCCTCGAAGACGGCGGCATCGAGGCCTTCCTGCGCCGCGAGGTGCTGCCGCACGCTGCCGACGCTTGGTACGTGCCCGAGAGCGTCAAGACCGGCTACGAGATCAGCTTCACCCGGTACTTCTTCAAGCCGCAGCCGCTGCGGACGCTGGAGGAGATTCGCGCCGACATCCTGGCGCTGGAGAAGGAGACGGAGGGACTGCTGGAGCGGATCATCGGGGGCGAAGACGCATGATTCTGGAACCTGGAGCCCAGATCCTCAAAACTCGCGACGACCACACGCCCATATTCCTGACTCGTGACGGTGCCGGGTCGGATCCGGCGCGGTCGTTTCGGCTCGGACAGCATGCCGAATGCTCGTGGGCGAGGTCGGACGAGAGCTTCGGCCCCGAGAAGCTTCGGCCTCGCATCGAGCCGTGGCTGACAGCGCTGGCCCAGTCTGAGCACTTCTCGTTGCTAATAGGTTCAGGCCTCACCCACGCCGTGCACCGGCTCGCAACGGGGAGCTCGTTGCCCGGGATGGGGCCTGTCACCTTCGGCGTTCTCAGCGCAGAGATAGGCGCGGAGGCCCGGCGCACAGCGAAGGCCGCCGGTCGCGAGGAGGGGAATTTCGAGGATCAGATACGCGTGGCGAACGAGCTTCTTCGCGGGCTGGAAATCCTCGCGGCGGCGAATCCGGACGGTTCCGACCATCACAGGCAAGCGCAGGCCCTGAGAAATGACCTGACCGCCGCGCTGGGCTCCTTCATGAACGCGATCCTACAAGGGGAGCGCGATCTCGCAACGGCAAGGCCGGAAAAGCGTGAGAAAGCCATCAACTACCTCGTCAGCTTCCTCATGAGCTTCGCCAGTCGCGCGGGCACCCGCGAACGCCTGCATCTCTTCACGACGAACTACGACCGCTGTATCGAGGCCGGCGCGGATGCCGCGGGGTTGAGACTCATCGATCGCTTCGTAGGCACCCTGACGCCGGTGTTTCGTGCGTCACGTCTCGACGTAGACCTGCATTACAACCCGCCCGGTATCCGCGGCGAGCCGCGCTATCTGGAGGGCGTCGCTCGCTTCACGAAGCTACACGGGTCAGTGGACTGGCTCGACTGCGAAGGAGCGATTCGCCGGATCGGCCTTCCCTTCGGTGCGATGGATGTAGCGCCCTACCTGGCCGCTCCGGGGTTGGAAAATGCCGATCCAATGCGACTTATGATCTACCCCAACTCCGCCAAGGATCGCGAGACGACTGCGTACCCCTATGTCGAGTTGTTTCGCGACTTCGCCGCCTGCGTCTGCCGTCCGAACAGCACTGCGGTTTGTTTCGGCTACAGCTTCGGTGACGAGCACATCAATCGCGTCATCGAGGACATGCTGACGATCCCGTCGGCCCATCTCGTGGTCATTGCACATAGTGATCCGCTGGGCCGCATCATGCGTACGTTCGAGCGGATCGGTCGGCACGCGCAGATCACCCTCATGCTCGGCGACCATCTTGGCGATTTGCGGGCACTGGTTGACCACTATTTGCCGAAGCCCGCAATCGATCGCACGACCTTCCGAATGGCTGAGCTACTCAAGGCGCGGTGGGGCACGGGGCAGGTTGCGGGCACCAGCCCGGATGCGTCCCTCCGAGATGAAGAGACATCTTCGTCATGACTCAGGCACCGTTCGAACAAGCGGACAGTCTGCGCATCGGCACCGTGGATTTCGTCTCTCCCGACGAGATCAACGTAACCGTCGACATCGAGGCACCCGAGTCGGTTGCCCTGAATGCGGGCGGGCCCCGACCGTTTCCCAGGGTGAACGGCTACCTCCTGATCCCCGTCGATGAGGCGCTTCTGGTCGGCCAGGTCGAGTGGTTGAGCGTCGAGCGGTCGGCGTTCCCGAAGCGCCGCGGAATGCGAGACGTCGGTCTTGTCGATCTGCCCTATCCGCTTCGCAAGCTCAAGCTCAATCCGCTCGGCACGCTGAGAGCGCAGACGATCACTGGACGATACGTCTTCCGCCGAGGCGCGGACGCGCTGCCCTCTGTCGGCGCCGCCGCCGTACTGCCCACCGAGACCCAGCTCCGCTCGATCGTCGAGTCCGGCGAACGCCGCCGGGTAAAGATCGGCACGAGCCCGCTCGCTGGCGATGCGGACGTTTCGGTCGACCCCAATCGCCTGTTTGGCCGCCATCTCGCCGTGCTTGGCAATACCGGCAGCGGCAAGTCTTGCTCCGTGGCCGGGCTGATTCGCTGGAGCGTCGAACAGGCGAAGAATAGCCGCGGCGGTACGCCCAACGCCCGATTCGTCGTGCTCGACCCGAATGGCGAGTACTCGCGCGCGTTCGCGAAGGACGATCCTACCGTCAAAGCGCGCGTCTTCAAGGTGAATCCCGGCGAAGGAGAGCGGGCGCTCAAGGTGCCGCTGTGGTTCTGGAACAGCGCGGAGTGGTGCTCCTTCACGCAGGCGAGCGCGAGGACCCAGCGACCTACCCTCATGCACGCACTCCGCTGTGTGCGCGACGGTCATACCACGCCACCCGCTGATGCGAGCCACGAGATGCGCCGCTTCCTTCGCACGCTCGTGACGTGCATCCGGATCGAGCAGAACGTGGGTGGCCCGTGGGGTGCGTTTCCGAAGCCGAAGTCGTTCTTCGAGAAGCTGGAAAAGTGGAAGACGGGGCTGGAACCTGAACTCGGCTCCTTCGCTGGCGATCAGCACGCCAAGCTACAAGCCCTGGTCAACAGCCTCGACGCGCTGTGCGTGCCGCGCCGGGTTCGATACGCGCACTACGACTTTACTCGCCAGGAGATTCAGCAACTCCTCACCACGACGAGCGACGCGCATTCTGCCTTTGGCGGTACGGAAGCGGATATCCTTTTGGCCGACGTGGACGCACCCCGTTTTTTCGAGGGCGCATCGCTGCTTCGAAGCGTCGAGGCGGCGGCAGAGATGTTCAACGTGTCCGAGCATGTCGAGACGCTGCTGCTCAGGATCCGTGCCCTGCTCACCGACACACGCATGCGGCCGATACTTGGCAGCGCGGCAGACACGACCTTGGACGGATGGCTGACCGACTACATCGGAAGCGACAACGCCGAAGGCGGCTGCGTCTCGGTGATCGATCTGTCCTTGGTGCCGACCGAGATCGTGCATGTCGTCACGGCCGTGATCGCCCGCATGACGTTCGAGGCCCTGCAGCGCTACGTCAAGCTGAACGGAGTTACGCTTCCCACGGTGCTGGTGATGGAAGAAGCTCACACGTTTATCAAGCGCTACAAGGACGACGTCGAGAACCAGGACGCGGCGACGGTCTGCTGTCAAGTCTTCGAGCGCATCGCCCGCGAAGGCCGGAAGTTCGGCCTGGGACTCGTCCTGTCGTCCCAGCGACCGTCCGAGCTGTCTCCGACGGTGCTCTCCCAGTGCAACACCTTTCTTCTGCATCGGATCAGCAACGACCGTGATCAGGATCTGGTCCATCGACTCGTCCCGGACAATCTGAGGGGACCGCTCCGCGAGCTGCCGTCGCTGCCCTCGCAGAGCGCCGTCCTGCTCGGGTGGGCATCAGAGCTGCCGGTCCTGCTGAAGATGAACGACCTGCCCAGCTCGCAGCAGCCGCGCTCCGATGACCCGGAGTTCTGGGGCGTTTGGGTCGGCAAGGACGATGCGGGTGAACCGATCACTCGTGACACGGGCTGGCCGAGAATCGCCGACGACTGGCAGGCCCCGGCGGCGGGTGGGCCCGAGGGCAACGCATGATCGCCGGCCTCAAGCCTTATCCCGCGATGAAGGACTCCGGCGTGAGCTGGTTAGGGCAGGTGCCCGAGCACTGGCGGGTCCTGCCCAATCGCGCGGGCTACAAACTTGCCCGCCCGGGTCAGATCGTCGTCAACCGTCTACAGGCAAACAACGGCCTAATTTTCCGATCTGGAATCCCTGGACTGACAAGCCCTGACTACTCAGTGTTCGACGTGGCCCCGGAGGCCGACCCCGAGTACCTGGCGCGTTTACTTCGATCCCCTATTTACCGGGCGCACTTTCGCCGCATAGCGACTGGACTGGGCACAGGAAGTGCTGGCTTCCTTCGAGTCTACGATGACGATCTCCTTGAGACCGCTGTGTGGCTACCGCCCGTACCAAAGCAGCGAGAAATTGTCCGGGCGTCTGACCAACAGACGGATGCCCTACGGATAGCACTGGCCGCAACAGAGAGGTCAATCTCTCTCGTACAGGAATACCGCACCCGCCTGATCGCGGACGTGGTCACCGGTAAGCTCGACGTGCGGGAGGCGGCGGCGCGGCTGCCGGACGAGGCCGAGGAGACCGAGCCGCTCGACGAGATCGAGGCCGAGGGCGAGGCAGACGAGACAGGCGCGGACGACACCGACGAGGTGCCGGAGCAGGCTGAGGCATGACAGTGCCCGCGCAGCCGAAACTCTACCACATAGCCCATGTGGATCGGCTGCCGTCGATCGTGGCCGACGAGTGTCTTTGGTGCGATCGAGAGGTCGTGCGGCGGGCACCGCCAGGCACCACGATCGGCATGAACAGGATCAAGCAGCGGCGGCTCAATGAGCTCCGCTTGGCTAGTCATCCGGATCTGTTCGTGGGCGATTGTGTGCCCTTCTACTTCTGCCCGCGCTCGGTCATGCTGTACCTGATCTACCAGGGGAATCACCGGGAACTCGGCTACCGGGGTGGACAGGGGCCAATCGTCCACTTCGAAGCCGACCTGCACGCGGTGGTCGCCTGGGCTGATACGCAGCGGCGCCGCTGGGCGTTCACGTTGTCTAACGCGGGCGCGCGGTACTTCGAGGACCGCAGCGACCTTGGCCGGATCGGCGAGATCGACTGGGAGGCTGTACGCGCTACAGACTGGCGCCAGTGCAAGGACGGCAAGCAGGCGGAGTTCCTGCTCGAAAGGAGCTTCCCCTGGCATCTCGTGGAACGCATCGGCGTGCAGTCGCGCGCAACCTACACGTTAGCGCTCAACGCACTACCCTCGAAGGGACACCGGCCACCGGTCGAGATTCGTCCGGAGTGGTACTACTGACGACAGACGAGGAGCCCGCCATGATCGAGTACCGCAGCGGCGACATCCTGAAGAGCGAGGCGGAAGCGCTCGTCAACACCGTCAACTGCGTGGGTGTGATGGGGCGCGGCATCGCGCTGCAGTTCAAAAACGCCTTTCCAGAGAACTTCAAGGCGTATGCGGCCGCGTGCAAGCGCGATCAGGTGCAGCCGGGGCGCATGTTCGTCTTCGAGACCGGGCAGCTCACGCCGCCGCGCTACATCATCAACTTCCCTACCAAGCGCCACTGGCGCGGCAAGAGCCGCATCCAGGATATCGACGCCGGCCTGAAGGCCCTGGTGGCGGAAATTCGCGCCCGGCGCATCCGCTCGATTGCGCTGCCGCCGCTCGGCACCGGGCTCGGCGGGCTCGATTGGACGGCCGAGGTACGTCCGCGTGTCGACGCGGCGTTGCGAGCACTCGACGATGTACAGGTCATCGTGTACGAACCCCATGGCGCGCCGGCGTCGGACACCATGCGCCATCGCCGCGAGGTGCCGAAGATGACCGCAGGTCGAGCCGCGCTCGTGGAACTGATGCAGCGTTATCTCGGCGGCCTGCTCGATCCCTTCGTCACCCTGCTGGAAGTGCACAAGCTGATGTACTTCCTGCAGGAGGCGGGCGAGCCACTGAAACTGCGCTACAAGGCCGCGCCGTACGGCCCCTATGCCGAGAACCTGCGCCACGTGCTGCACGCGATCGAAGGGCACCTAATCGCCGGTTACGACGACGGCGGCGATGTCCCGGACAAGCCGTTGATGCTGGTGCCCGGTGCCGTCGAGGAGGCGGCAGCATTCATCGCAGGGCTCAGCGCGACGCGCGAACGCTTCGATCGGGTTGCCGCCCTGGTCGAGGGCTTCGAGTCGCCGTTCGGTCTGGAGCTCCTGTCCACGGTGCATTGGGTCATGCGCCACGAACCGGTACACACGCTGCCCGACGTGGTCGCGCGAACCTACGCCTGGAACGACCGCAAACGGCAGTTCACGCCGCGTCAGATCGGCATCGCGGCCGATGTGCTGACGAACAAGGGGTGGGTGCAGCCACTGGCGGAATGAGCACCGGCGTGAGGGCTTCCGATACCTCCGAGCGCGGCCTCGAGCGGCTGATCTGCACGGCGCTCACCGGCTCGGCCTGCGACCCGGAGACGGTCAAGGCCGGGGCCGTTCACGAGCGACCGGCCGCCTACGGCGCGGGGTGGATCTGCGGGCATCCCGAGGACTACGACCGTGAGTACTGCGTGGATCTCGCCCAGATCTCCGCCTTCCTGCGCGAGACGCAGCCGGAGGTAGCCGACGCCCTCGACCTCGGCCGGGACGGGCCGACGCGGCGCAAGTTCCTGGCGCGGCTCCAGGGCGAGATCACCAAGCGCGGCACCATCGACGTGCTGCGCCACGGGCTCAAGCACGGGCCGCACCACCTCGACCTGGTGAAGTCCTAGGCTTGCTGGAAAATGGGAGGGGGATGCAACCTCACGTGTGAGCAAACACGAGAGCCGGCACGGCGATGGCCGCGTTCGGCGAGGAGGCATCCCCTGTCGACGAGAGTAC